>Ga0065711_1032091_pt1 | contig 28051 bp, 19 predicted proteins | sample Hoacrofraction12_FD_59098 | JGI IMG/M metagenome (GOLD analysis project Ga0065711, IMG submission 59098) | Hoatzin crop microbial communities from Cojedes, Venezuela - Epithelial fraction 12 v2 (version 2) | ecosystem: Host-associated > Birds > Digestive system > Esophagus > Crop | place...
AGATGGGGCCTCACCAGGGCAGTGTAGAGGGGAAGGAGAACCTCCCTCGTCCTGCTGGCCACACTCTTCTTGATGCACCCCAGGATTCCATTGGCTTTCTTGGCAGCCAGGGCACAATGCTGGCTCATGGTTAACCTAACAGAAATGCTTAGCAGCTGTGATTTCTTCAGAATGGCACTGTATTCAGTTCGATTACAGATTAAGATGATCCCAGGACTTAGTCCAGTTTCAACTGAAGCACAGAAGAGTGTTCTCACCAGGGGAACCAACATCACACATAATCAGCACCAAAGTGAGAAGGGGGCTCCTGTTCTTTTCCAGGGTTTCTGAATGTATCAGAGGTGTATCCAGGTGACTACAGTAATGCAGTACTCCTCTCTGCCTCTTTTTAACATTTTCTCCTGTTAAGGAAAGGAGCCTTATGTTTTTCCATTAATCTTTCACCTGCAGCCTCAAATTCCAGACTGACAGACTAGAATCTGCTGTATGAAGATGCTTTTATCAAACATATAAATCTTTGTACGTGGTGCAATACTTAGCCCAGATGCATAAATGTTTCAGTGGGCATGAGAGAAGTAAAATCTTAAGGCTGACACAGGAGGAAGTGCTCACTGAAGTCACTACAGTGAGCAATGAGGTGATTCCCCACTCTGACGTTAAATCTGCTGCAAGTTCACCAATGCTACCATTCAACAGCCTCTGGCAATACCACCTCAGTAATAGGTTTAGACAGCTTATTTTCATTATTATTATTAGTCTGTGAATGTCTCAAATTCTGCATCATGGCACAGATGCTTTATGCCAAACACAGTTCCATTTGGTGCAATCTGTAATTTTCAATTCAGCTCATGTTTTGGCTTGGGCTGATTCAAAGTGAAATTGTTTTCAATTTTTCACTTTGGCCATACAATTGAAAAAAGTCCTTCAGCCTTACCACTCCGTTGCCAGGTATCAAACTGTTCGGTGATGACTTACAGACTCAGTTATTCTTTTGAAGAAATTGGCCAGTCTCAGATCTCACTCTTGTTTGAAGTTATTCACAATCTATTCCTGTCAAAAAAAAAACCAATCCAGATATTAATTACCTTTTCAAGCTCACAGCGATTCACCCAGGGGCTTTCGTAACAAAGGAGAACATGCTGACAAAACTGACTTGCAAATAAGGATATTTAAACTTGAGAGTGTTTAGATACCCCAGCAACACCCATTCTTTAAAACCAGGAATCAATAGAAACATTGCATGGTCATGCGTTGTAGCATTCACTCTCTTAATTTTCCTTAATTTAGTAAACGAATTCAGTCCGTATCCCAGCTTGTCGGACCATCATGTGGGAAGGAAGATCTTTCAGCTTAAATAACAGCAGGGTTTGAACTGGCCAGCTCACAGCTCATCATCTGAGGGACAGCCGTGCTGAACATACACGACTCCCTCTCCTCGCCCCCCAGGCCACAGCCTGATGCAGCTTTTCCACCTTCTCAAACCACACGCATTTCTCTGCTCTTTAAGTACTGTGCTGTCTCCCAATTTTGGGGCAGCCAGCTGCTTGGCACAGAGAGTAAAAGCATGTGGAGCTGAAGGAGAACGCGACAGAGCGCGGGAGTAATGTCCCTTTGACAAGGCACCTTCACAGCATTGATGTTTCCTCTCTCTCTTTTTTTCTCTTTTTAATTAACTACCTGGCTACTCTTTCCACAGAGCCTGAATAACACTCATGCACTGGAGCAACCTTGGTATTACTTTGGGGCTTCTGTAAGTCCAGCCTATACCAGCGTTACTCAGTCTGCGGTCTGCAGAGATACTGGGGACTATTTCTTAATTTGGGATACTGGAATATTTGGAATACTACGGACTATTTCTTAAGGCAACACAGAAAAGTAAGATATTGTCAGTTAGTGCAAATTCACTGTCCCAGGGCCAGGGGTTCAGTGATCTCCCAGTCACAGGAACTGGGAAGCTGCCAGGCCAGGATGTCTCCATTACTGCTGACGCTGTGCCCTATTGCCAGGCCTTTTGTAGTCAGCATCACCGTAACAGGTAAACATTTACTCTGCAACTATCACACACCATGTTCCTGCCTCCCAAAAGATTTAAACGCTCACTAGCAGATGGTGAATTTTGTTTAAACAACATGCCTATCTTGTGGCTCCACTCTTGACTGAGGAAATGCTTATATTGGTTTTCCCTCAAGGGCTCCACTTACAGTAAACAAAATTAAGGCTAAACACATTATCTACTATGTATCATCATTAGAAATTGCCTTTTGCTTTTAGCCTTGTCCTTGGGTGTAGTCTGTTCTAGACACAAGCCATTCCTCAGTGATTAGAATGCTGCAGCTCTACACCTTAAAGCCCTTTTTAAGTCGAAGTGGTGGACAGGATTAGATGCTGCAGACTAAATCACAGTACAATGACATTACTCAAAAAATACTCTGAAAGATTTTACCTCCTGCTCCAAATTTAAGCCAGAAAAGCTGTACTACTGCTAGCTGGGACACCAAGCTGGCTCAGAAGGGGGACAGGATAGTGGTACAGGGTTCCCAGCAATATAAAAACCCATCTTTGCATTTTCCTTCTGCATCAGCCTTGTTTTTCTGGTCATGGTGAGTGACTTTGTCAGCAGTATTGTGTAAAAGGCCTAAATCCACCTTTCCTGGCTTTGTCCTGAAAGTGACTTTTGCTCTCAGAGGATGCCAGCAGGACAGGGTACTGATAAACTATCCTTCCAGATTAACTGGGACGGATATGGCTTTTCACCCTTGTGTGTGTGTTTGACTACGTGCTGGCTCAGTTTCACTATTTGCCCTGCAAAAGGCATGTTGCAGAGATGGACACATGCTACGAACACACCTCCTTCCAACAGATCTCGTTACAGCCTCTCCTTACGAGAGAATGAGAGGGAGGATCCAACTCTGAACTCTCCAACTCCGGATCGCTCGGGTGTCTCCTCCCTCACAGACCTATTGAAACACCCAGAAGTACCTTCCTAAACTGTAAAAAGGAAGATCTGACAGTAGGTTGTTTGGCTCTGTAAAGCTACTCTTCGTTTTCCCAGCCTCTCTTTCTCTCTTCCTGCCCTCCACGCTCTGCTTTATCCTAGCAAAGCCCCATGCTATGCACCAATGCAAGAACAGTTTGTTAAGCGCGGAGCAGCAAGCTGACAAGACCAGGCAGAACGTGGCTGATCAGCCCACGCAAAAGCATTGATGAGGTAACATCTGGGTCTTTCTCTGCTGTCAGTCATGTAGTTTGGGTTTTGTCCATTCTGCTGATTAATGCTGTTACAGCAATCCAGAGACAGGTTACAAGGGCAGATGGGAAAGCGTCACAGCTGACAGATGAGGGAGAAGAAAAAAAGAGTAATATTCCCGAGCTTCTCGACGTACTGGCCCATCTGACTGCTACAGGGAACTAGTAGCCATTTTACCATAAGCCAGCACTCAAACAACAGCAAAGCAAGAGAAATACTTCCATTTACTCTGCAGAAAAAAATATATATTTCACAGTGATGCCACTGGCTGATCCATTAATCATTCATTTGACCCTTTCATGAGAAATAAAATGAAACGAATGCCAGGGACAAATGTGTCAGGCAAAAAGACTAGGTTCAGCAAGGAAAGGTTTTATTATCTTGAAATTTCTTGAATAATGTCTTTGTTACGTTCCTAATTGCACCAGGAAACAGATGTGTTATAATATATTGCTCTGACCAGTATTTTTGCCAGAGTTAATGAGAGACAGAGCAGTGCAAAGCATTTCTAGGGGTACATAATCTAACTTACCCTTGTTTAATTATTATTTTCTGAGAAGGAACACTCCCTCTCCAAGCAGGGCTGCTTGAGAGAAGCGTGCTGTGTTCAAATTAACCTGCTTTCCTCTCTGTCGCTTGCATGAATTCCTTAATGCTCCAAAAGTGAAACCATTCAGTTAGGAGCACCAGTGTGCCCTTTTGATCCTTTAGTACGTACTCACTGGGTGTCCTGTCTGTCAGAAATACCTGAGCAGCAAATACAGCACCTCATGTACGGCAGTGAAAGCCTCCTGAAAACAGTGCCTAGTACAAGAGAGGAAAGAGCTGGGAATGAATGAAGTTTGACTGTGCTCTGGCAACAACGACGCGCTTGGTGCCAGTGTCACAGTAATAGCACTGTGATGGAGTGCTCGTGATTTCAGTCCTTGAAGGAAGGACTGCTCACATCAGTAGCATGCTGTCTTCGATGAAAGGCAAATAAACGATGAACCTCTTTTACCAGGGACAGATCTTGCCACTTGTCTCTGCTCACAATCCTTATTTGCCCACAGATGCAGGCAGCAGATTGGTTCTTGATCAATTTCCTGCATAGAAAATACTGCTCTCTGGAATGATCTTTAAGTAAAAATATATTGACGTGATGATTCAGCATCTACCTCCTAGTTAAAGTAGGAGGCAGGCGTGGGCTTACTGGGACCATCACACAAGCATTTCCTTTTTCCTTGAAGAGGGATCAGAAGAGAGCTGAAGACAGGTGTTGGGAGTGTGACTGGGTGGCTCAGCAGCAACTCGAAGCTAAGGAGCTCTTCTCAGGACTCTCTTTGACTCGGAGCACTCCTAACCGAGGAACAGCTTCAACCTCCGGCACAGCACAACTTGCTGCAGCTGACTCATGTTTGAGTTCCATGCTGAAGCAGTTCCCTGTATTTTCATTTTTCAGCCTAACATAACTCAAAGGCACTTAAAAAACAAAAATTACAGAGCTTCAGAGACTTCAAAACTAGTTAAACTGCGTAACTGGAAAACTCAGCTTGTGTTCGAGATACCCTATGCTGGCACAAAGACAACCGCAGTAAGACTGAAACCCGTAATAGCAGAAGATTGCTTTATAATACTCCACGGAGCACAAATGACTTGTAAATTCAGAAGGGACATACACCAAGGATGTGTTTTCACACCCTGACAGGAGAGCATTAAGCAAGTTCTGCAGTACAGCAAGTACCCTAACAACCATCCTACTTACAGCTGATTTCAGGATAATTCCCTCTCTGATCTCCTGTACTACTTCTGCACACCTTTAACTCTCTGCAAGCCACTCTTGGCATAGCTCCAGATACAGGCTGATAAACATTTGAGCATTGCTGGACAACAGTTTCAGGGAACTGTTTCAGGCAGAGGAGACAACTTCCTCCACAGTGACCTATCCTGTCTTCTGTTTCCAGCAAGAAAAGCACTGCATATAAAGTAGATGGGATCACTTTAATTAGTAAAGACTTGATACCTCAGCCACTGCTCAAGGCTCAACAACAGGGTCACTCAGATTTGAGAGGGCTCTGGGAACAAGTCCAAAAATAACTTTAAAGGTACCTGAATTACAAGGAACAGCATTATGGAGAACTGTAGCTTCTGGCCCCACTTTCAGCTACAGGAAAAAAACCCCTCATCCTGTCCCTATACAGATCTTTGAATGGCCTATTTTGAACTCAGTGATGGAAAGGATTCACAGCTTTCAAAAGATAATGTTCATGTAACACAGCGAGACGAGGTACTGGATTAAAGACTATTTGTGAGTGACCATTAACAGGCAATACTGTTTCTCCTTATATTTCTGATGGAATGGATGGTAAAAGATCTAAGTAGATGGCTCTGGGGTTTTGTGGGGTTTTTTTGATTTTGTTTGTTTGTTTTTGTAATTCTGGTTAATTATTCTGTAAAACCACTTAGAAGCAGAGCTTTTAGGATAGCAAATATGAACACATTTAAACGTAAGGCTTCTACAAGCGAGAAGGAGAGCTGCAGACTGCAGGTGGCAGCGCCCAGTAACCCAGCTACAGGCTGAGCCCAGCCCAGGTCAAAGCCAGCACCCCAGGTCACAGCCAACACGGGCCTTGCTGGGTTTGAACCCACACCCTACACTGCAAGTGCTTCATCAGCTGTACAACTTCAGCCTGACTTTTCCATTTTAAGACAATATTGATTCTAATAATTAATGCATCATTAATCTCTATTTCAGTTTTTGACCTTTCTGACTTCACTTTTCATGTATTATTGTCACATTCCCATATAATTGTAGTTGCACACTTCGCAGGTAACTTGCATAAATTGCTCTTTGACCAACACCGTCTTCACCAACACCTCAGCCACACAAAAAAGCTGTTCTGTCCTTCCTGCCACGCACAGAGGTAGAGGGAATGCTGTTCTCCCTAAGTAGAACCTCTTTTCTGGCAGGTTTTTATTCAGTGCTCTGGAAGTTCAATCAAGGTAAAGGGCTAAAAAAAGACATGTGATCATCTACTGTAAAAAGGAAATATATGTTCTCTTATACAACGTCATTCTCTACTTACCAAGCAGCTAAAGTAATCTTTCAAGAAAGTCTCAGCATAGGAATTTCAAGAACGCTTAGCATTTCCACAAGTTAACTGATCGGGATTTGTATCTTTGAGTATGTTCTTTGAAAGAAAAAAAGCAAAATCAGTTTCAGATCATTTTGTTTGCCTCCAGAAGCTGAAACCATTAGTATCGTACAATATCTCAAGTTGGAAGGGACCCATAAGGATCATCAAGTCAAACTCCCTGTTCCTGGCAGGACTACCTAAAAATAAACTTATGAAACACAGGTCAAAACAACAAAAAAAATCCACATATGCTCATAAACCATGTACGCTCAAAATTAATGATAGGGTCCGTTTGTCAGTAGAGCACCCCACACTGGGACCGAGGTTAATTACTGTCCCAGTTAATTAGGGGACGCAGGAGCCCCTGGCAGCCTGCCCCAGGCAGGCACTGGACCCTGCAGCACCTCCCTTACCCTCGGACCCCTCCTGGCCGCAGCGACCTGCAGCCCCTCTTCATGAGAGGTAGCAGGCAATGGGACACCACGTATCTGTGTCTTTCACGTCCTTTTGCCTTGCAGTACCAGATAGCTGTCCACGGAAGCAACCTCTAAAATATTTTGAATGTACTCACAACTAGTCTTTGCAAAGACTGTGTTGGCTTGCACAGGCTTTGCAAAGGAACAGGTATTTTTGGCCTATTTAAACTATGTTCAATGCCCTTTCCACATTACCCAGTCTTATAATTAACACAAAGCAGAGTTCTAGGGACAACTGAAATACTGAGATACTTCTTCTTTTGACTGCACCAAAGTGTGCAATTGGACAATAATTCAGTCATCTGACCACATAGTCTTTCTTACATCAGAAACCTCTCTGGCTTGCAAGCCAGCTCTAAGTGACCAGGTCTTTCCAGCATCTCAGCCCTTACTGTTGAAGTTAATTACTGGGCTGTGGATAACAAAGTTCCCAAAATGACCCCGAAGGCTAATGGTCCACTCCTCTTCCTTCTGAGATCAGTATGATGATCTATAAGGTGGTTTTGTCACATGCATCATGTGGATGGAAATCATGCTGATTCCCGTTGTCTAGAAAAGTCAGAAAGCCCATTAATTCAAGCAGAAAATTTTACAGCTCTTGGACATGCCACACACAGCCCAATTGTATAATCACCGGTGTCAGCAGCATGGTCATGCCAGCAGAACGGGCTTTGTCCTCTCTGCATGACATTTCTCAGTTCTGTATTTTTTCCAGCCTGTGAGTCTAATCCTTCACGGTTCTGGCTCTAGCAGTTGTTTAGGTGTGATAATAACCAGTAGACACCATTTCATTCTTATAGCAGGGTTTCTCTGTTGTAGTGTTCCATGCTGTGGTCCATTACTCCAAGGCATGAAGAGCTCAGGAGTCATCTCGCAGCTCGCAGCTGACATCCTGGAGCCTTGCCTGCCTTGTCCAAGCCACACAGTGTGGGGCCAAGTCGGAAACACAAATATTACTGTTGGTAGCAGGGATGCATTAGCATGCAAGTAGAATTTGTTGTGAATCGAGGCCTTGACTTCTAACAGGACAGAGTCTCCCCTTGAAAACCATTATCAGCCAAGCTGGTCCAAAAGAGAAAAAATTAACAACATACTTTAAAGAACTTGTCCATCAATTTTGAAGTGTTCTCACTGACTTTTTCCATGTACTGTCTCAAAAAATATGATTTTCAAATACCAAGTTAGGATTGTGGGTATTTTTCAACATCCAAAATAAAAAAGAAAACAATAAAACATTTTTTCATAAAAGTATTCCTTGCAAACCAAGGCAAATGTCCACTAACTTTCCTATGATTCAATGATTAACTTTGAATTAAACTATTAAGCTTTTTCTGCCCCACATCGTCAATGAGTAAGGCTATGGGAATGCTAAAACCATCTTTCTGACACCAGGCTCAGAGCTTTTAGAATGGTTACATTAAAAGGGAAAAGAAAAGAAAAGAAAGGAAGATCTTGACTTTTGTGCTACTAACAAAACTAAGCAATGGTCCCCACTGTGGCTAGGCACACAATCCGGCTATAGCAGGCTGGGGTTTCAGATCAGGTTAGCTGCAGAGCGTACAGCGATTTTTCAGATTCCTGCATGGCACTTGGCTGGTTCCCTTTTCTACATCTTATTTTAATAAGCAAATTACTAGAAAAAGACTATGCATAATTTTTCATATTGAAGATAATTTTTCATTTGGAAACCATTGCATATAAGTGGTTTCTGCTTTGTTTTGAGCTATGTGCCACGTGTCACTCAAATATTTACTTTGCATATTAAAGCAACTCATCTCTAGATCTTATCTGAAAAGAATGATGTTTCATATTTGAGTCACTCTTATCCTTCTTACATAATCAGTGCTCTAAGAAATATGTTGTGTTCAGATACCAAACAGGACAGGCAAGTTCCCAGTCAATAGGATGTATGCTCAGCTGTATTAATCTGGCATTTTAATTGGGAGAGGGATTTTTTCTACCTGTGCTGTATTTATGGTAGATAATAGCAGGGATATTCATAGCCATTGAGATTTCTTGAATTACAAAACACTTCCAGCTCCAGATGCCACTGTTTGCAAACAAATACCTGCTGGTGTAAACAGGAGGGGAATTGTGTGCAAAAGGTCTCTGCTTTTTATAACTGGAAGGATGGTTCAGATTTTTCTCCAAGCTTTATTAGGAAAGGACCTTTATTCATTGTTAGCTTTCCAGTAGCAGAGAAACTATATAAAAATATGGGTTATCTCAATTCAACTTTATTTTTGTCATGCTTTAACAGAGATTTCAGTCAACGGGGCTAGACCCTGAACACAAAACAGCAAGAAAGAGACAATCATGCTTCAAAGAACATACGAACTATTTAAAAGGGAGCAAAGGAAGGCACACATCTCTCAGTTCATCCAACTACAAGTTAGGAGTACAGTGTGAGCCAGCTGGCTGAGGCCCCCCTAAAGTCAATGGAGAGATGCAGGAAACTCCACTGTGCTCCATCCCATGCTCAAACGTGACGTGAACAAGGCCTGGACGAGGAGGAGCGCTGCCCTAGCAGGGATCACTACGCTGCAGTGTGCTCTGCCCAGGGCCAGGCTCTAAATCTCCCAGGGCTTTCACCGGGGCAGCTTCCCCAGGATACGGCCTTATATACGGGCCTGTGTAGGGCTGGATATCCAGCAGTGCTCTGGCTCCACCAGCAGCCATGCAGGACTCCCCAGGTGAGGGGTGAGGTTTTACAGCCTGTATCATACGCAGTCATCCTTCTGATCTTTACTCTGTGGTTACAACATCCACAGTCAGAACTATGGCAATCGGCTACACGCAGAAGAAAAAAAAAAAAATCTTGAATCCAGTTGTCCCATCATATGAGATGACAGGAGAGAAGCCCCCCAAATAATTCTCAATGTAGCTCCTACATGCCACAAGAGGCTATCTTTTGTGACAACAGGAGAAGAATTCATTTACAACGATTATTACACCTTTGTTTGACAACACACATGATATTCAGGGGATTAACATAATTATTCAAGGGGACTGATATAATCTTTCTCTCTGCTAAGTATCACACTGTTTCTCTTAGAGCAAACAGCATAATTAAGATTGCAAAAGAAAGCCAGTGATAAGCATGTAAGCAGAAGTTTAAAATCACTCACTTCCCCCAGGGGCTGAAGAATCAGGGTGAAGCTGGTGGGTGACCACAGCGGGTAGGGAAGCGTGTAAGGCAGGACACAAGAGGATCTTTGCGTCCTCTCATCTCACCTACAACAAAGGCTGAAGAGGCGAGAACATGTGCGTGCTCAGTGCCACTTGGAACAGGCCAAACAGATCTGGCTCTCAAGGGAGTGCCTGCCTCCTGTATGCCTGTAAACACCCCTAAGAGCTTGAACAGCTTCAGGTTCTTTCATGAGCGTCAACTTGGCAGCATGCTAAGCGTATTAAAGCTGTTCTAAATATTTAAGCACTTAAACCACCCTATGCCACAGTAATAACTTCCTGTGCATGAGCACATTTGGATGTATTCATGGTTTCATCCGGTTTTCCCCTCTACTCTTCAGGGGGAAAAAAAAGACGCCTCTCACCAAAGAAATTGGCCCTTTCTCCCACAGATTCCTTCCCTGCTTAATGGTAGTGTCTCTGATTGCAGCGTTACAGTCACTGAAAAGCAAGGAGTGAAAGATCTCAGGGCTAGTAATTACCATATTTCACAATATAAACAAAACCATACACAATTACTAAATTAACACTTTTATATGTGAATATGCAAGAGGAGAACTGTGGCTGTGTCTAAACTCTGTGCCCTCCAGCACACTCAGTATATGTTCAGAGAAAAAATATTTCATAAAAATTATATAGTCTCACAATATCCTAGCACAAAGAAATATTAATTTGATATGCAACCACCGCCATCCTTTAACCTACCTTACCAAATGTTTCCCTGATCAAAAGAAAAGCCAGTCTGTGCCAGGTACCCACCTGGTTCCCCAAGGAGCTGGGTGCAGCAGGAAGGGGAGGGCGGCAATCCCGCGCTGACAGCCCCTGCAGCACACACGCCTTGGTAGCCACTCCTCTTCCCTTGTGTCACATGCTACAGACACTTCACTTGAAAACCGAGAGAAACGTTTGCACTTTTTGGTATCCATGGCTTTTTTCCCCATACACACACGCACGCTCACAGACCTACTGCTGAGGTTCAGATCGCAGGGGACCATCTCACAAGCATCACTGCACAGATACTTAGCTATCATACATATAAATAAATAATAAAAATATAAAGGGACTATCCTTGACTCCATTTTGCTCTACAGGTGTTAGTGTGTATTGAAGAAAGAAGAGAGAAGTGTCAAAACGGTGTTTTCACTAGACCCTAAAACACCTTGTCAAGGAAGGGTACGCTGCAGTATGAATGTGCAATGACTACACCTGATCCAGCCTCTCTCTATATTGACAGCTAAGTTCTACTACGGAACCCCTAAAAAGTTAAGAGCACATTATGTGCTTCTCTAGTGCCAGCATTACTGGCACTAAGATTACCCAGAGATGTATTCTGACATATATTCTCTATATTCTGTTCTGCTCTGTGGTTTCGTCTAAGTTGCAGGTTCATTCACAACACCTCAGTCTCAGGAGGCTCACTAGGCCTTTCCATTTTCATTCATTTCATTATTCTGTTCATCAACATCTTTCCTTCATTCTTCATTTTCACCAGTGCAAAGCATGTCATGAATGAACACAAATAAGATGTTTCCAAGAAACTGACAAACATCTGCAATGTGCTAGCAGAGGGTCACATTTTTACAGATGGGTTTGTTGCTGAAGAAGCTGAGGCAACCGTTGACTGAAAAACTTACGATGATGTTTGTATCTTACAGGAACCATGAGCTGTTGATGACTGCATCCGCAAGGAACAGAACACGTAAAGATACACACAGAGTGAGTGGTGAGTTAACCCTTGCTAAAAGCCAAACTGCCACCGAGCCACTCACTCACTGCAGGACAGGGAGAGAAAACAAGAGTAACAGGAATGGGAAAGCTCTTGGGTCAAGATAAAGACAGGGGGATCACTTACCGATTGCCATCATGCACAAAACAGACTCAACATGGGGAAAATTAACTTCATTTATTGCCAGTTAAAATAAGTAATTTCAGGTAGCAGGAAAGAAAAAGACAAACTTTACCACAACACCTTTCCTCCCCCCTCTCCCAGGCTCTGCCTCACTCCTTTGTTCCTGACTCCTCTACCTTCCCTGAGCCGTGCAGGGGGAATGGGGGCTGTGGTCAGTCCACAGAGCTCCTCTCTGCCCCTCCTTCCTCCTCAGACTCCCCAGTACAGTCTCATTCCTTTCACTTCTCCCATATTTCAGCCTCTTCAACACCCTCTTACTGTCTCTTGCAGTTATACATTATAGCTATACCTCTTGAGTTTTAACGTCATCAAATATCCTCAATACCCTACCACATTTAGCCACATACTTGGGACTGATTTTCTTTCCCCCTCATCAGAAATGACCAGTGAACCCTAAGAAATAAAACCTTTCCTGAGAAAATGTTGTCAAAATAATGTATCTCCCCAAAGAATTTCAGTTTCAAGAAAGCAGCATTTTAACATCTCTGTTAAAATTAAGTTGTGTAATAATATCGTGATCAGTCTATTATCTCCTTTACATGGAGAGAATGCAGAGGAGTGAATAACTAGCCCAATATCACACAGGAAACCTGTGAAAGCGTAAAGATTTGAAATGCAGAAGTAGCATTTAAGTGACAGTTAATGACAGCTGTCCTTTCATATTTTCAGTTTAGCTTAGAGATGTGGCTCTCGTTCGGGGGAGTCTACAGCTACTTTGATGGTGGTCGAACGTAAATCACAGCACGTGTGTAGCGTACAAAGTGCTGAGCCTCCTTTCTCACCAGTGAGGCAAAGCCGAGCAAGTGCTCCATACCTCGTCCTTCGAGTCCAGATGAGAGGCAGGTGATGTGCTTTCACCACTAACACCAAACCATCCATTGACAACAAAACCCTCTGTTTCAAAGAGTTTCCAAGTTATGGTGACAAAGGGGGCATGAAAGCTCAACTGTTCACTCTCTGCTTCCTTCACCCATTGGCAGTTTCTCAGGCGTACCTTACTATTTTGCTAATTATTGTGCAATCCTGACCTCTCAAGGTCAGAGGCTTCCTGCACTGCTGCAGCCCTTTCTTGAGTAAGATTTTCTTTGCCCAGGAGCCCAGTGAACAGCATGTTTTGGACTGGCGATGCGAGTCCCCCAGGCAAACCCGATGCATCACGCTCTGTCCTTGTCTGGAGCACTGCGGATGGGCTCCTGTTGTGGAGAACAGTCTGTGCACAAAAGGTTCGCAGTGGGTTTGGAAGAAGCGAGAACGATCCTCACTAGGAAGCTCATGTGGCCACTGTTATACCTGGAGATGCCAAATCTGTGGCATCTGGGGGAGGGGTTTTAGTTTCTGTCTTTGTTTCTCACCATCCAAAAATATTTTAATTGGCAATAAATTAAATAATTTTCCCCAAATTGAGTCTGTTTCACCTGTGATGGTAACTGTTAAGTGATCTCCCTGTCTTCATCTTGACTGAAGAACACTCCTGTCTTCTTTTCATCCGCTGCAATGTTGAGGAGAGTGAGAGTGTCTGGGTGGGCATCTGGCTGCTGGCCAAGGTCAACCCACCACAGAGACAAAGCGTCTAATTAACAAAAAGTCCAGTTTGGCTACAAACCTAGTTACCAAGGATATCCTAGCTATAATGTCAACGGTTACCACCCTGCACAGGTATCTCTGCTGATCTAAGCACAAAGGCTTAATTGGTCAGGAAGTTGAAGTCATCGTTGACTTGGATAACAAAATAGCAGAGCCCCATCTACAACTGCACCCATGGCTTTCTGTCTTTCTCCGTGATGGTTTGTACGGAAGCACAATGGCTTAGTATATATACTTGTCTCTCCGTTGTCCTTGCGTTATTCCCGTGCTGCCTCTAATTGTCTTCATCTAGCTTTCAGGTTAGCATGAAGTAAAATTTCTGGGATATTAGAAAACTATCCATGAAGAAACTCTGGTACAAGCCTGTCACACAACATTCCATTTCCTGCAGAGCAGGTGTGAGCAGTAGGCTGGGACTGCTGGCAAACCGGGTAATTATACACTGTCTACCAACCCGGCTCGCGTCTTCAGTTGGGTACACTACCAAGGCGTGACGGCAGGTCATGTCACTGGTCATGTGTGCTGCATTCTCTCCCAGACAGCCACGCTGCAAAGACATGGATGAAGTGATCAACTTTTGAAGCATTTTTGTTCCCCCAGTTTGCCGGTCCTACCAAAAGGTAAGAGCTTTTAAATTACTCGGGATCAATACTATGGTCACTCCTTAAGAATAAGGAAAGGGAGGTGGCAAGGACTAAAACAGACAGTGAGCTCAAGGAGTATGACAGCTGTGACTCTCGGCTGTAAATATTAACTCTTTATGATTACATTGTCAAGCTTTCAAAACCTGCAAGCTCTCTCTCATGTTCCTAAAATCTGGAGGCAAAGATTTTTCTCAGGATATTTTAACTTTCCCCTAGAATGGATGAAAGATGGAAAATAGGAAAACGAGCTTTCTGATAAGGTGAAGATGAGAACAGTAATAAGAACGGAAAAATCAAATTAATGCACCATAGGACGGGGCTTAGCTCACGCATGCAAGCAGGGTGCACACCTGCTTTCTTCAACTGACTGTTCAGTCACAATAACTCTGTATGAGTCGCTAAACCAGGTCCAGACGCTACATGACACATTAATTAAGCTGTTCTATCAGTTTTCAATTGAAGGACAAGCTATGAACATTGTTTTTACATGGGTATAAATAAAATGCTGGCTACCCATGATTCAACGATGTCCACAAGGGAATTAATCCATAGAAGAATTACATGAAAAGATGGCAAATATCAAATTTTAAGGTAATGATTAAGTGCTGGAAACAATTGTTTAAGGCTGCCCTCAATTCCAACAGCTAGAAGGGAACACAAAAGACAAAATTGTGTCAATAGCAGATAAAGGCTGAATCTAAACTCAGCATTTTCTATATTCTTCTTTCTGTTATTTGCTCAAGTTTTAAGACAAGGGATAACCAAACGTGGACCATGTCTACTGCAGAATGGTTGCAGTGTCTCCCTGATCCAGTGTTTCCGTATACAAGAGCTGAGCAAAACCAAGACTAATTAATTTGCTCATCATCACTGTTGCAGAACAGGAACTGAGCCCATCTGTTCTTCCCCCCCCAGTCCAGGTTAATGCACAAACCACTGGACAACACTTCCTTTTAGTGGTTAGTACTCTATTTTTGGAACAGTAATTAGGAAGGGACAAGTTCTAATGCAATCCCAGGGCCCAGCTGTGCTCATCCTTCAGAATAAGGGCCTTTTAAATGTGGGTGAAATTGGCCATCTGAAGGAAGCAAGGGATTATACCTCAAATAGTAAATTAAGGAACAAGATTTAAGAGATACATCTGGTTTGCATCAAAGGTTAATGCAGAAATCAGTGATGGAGCTTCTTCAGTACTTTAATTAATAACCTTGACAGAAATATAGGAGTGGCTAATAAAATCTATGAAGAAACAAACAGTGGAAGCAGAAAATCTATTACACAGACAGCAAACCTAGAGAACTGCTGTGACAGAATTCATATGTATTGCAATGCTACAAAGCAGTGCATTTAGAAAATTATATCAGGAATTTTAGCTACAAGCTGAGAGTTCATTATTACAAAATAACATTGGAGGAGAACGACCTGCTGCTGGTTAATGATGGCATAAATACAAACCATCAGCACAATATGGCTGTGGAAAAGGAAGAAGTGCTACTGGATTATTCTAAAGACAGAATTTCCATCAAATATAAGATGACATTCATACCATTATATAGACTGAGGACAGAGCTCATTGGTCACTCAGGGCCAAGAAGGATGAATTCACTGTACATAAATGAGAAGGACTCAACAAGCTTGCTTAGCCCTTTGAAGGTTAGGCTGCAAAGACAGAAATGTTCTCCGAGCTGTCTCGAGAGAAGAAGGTTTTTCCTGAACCAAAGCGTGACGCTGGCACAATAACAAACAGGACTAAACTACCATGAATATCTTTAGGCTAGAAGGTTTGTGAAAGTTTACAGTATTTTGAACTGCTTCAGAGGCAAGAGCAACAGGAACAGTAAATGTACTGAATTATAGACTGGAGCTCCCTTCATGAAGGAATAACCTAACATAAATGTCTGACCTGGGACAGGACTGGAAAATCCAGGGAGTCCCTGCCTACCCAGCAGCCTGTGAGTCCCTGTAGGCAGGGCCCAGCTGTTGATCCGCACACACCAGTGCTGCTGCTGCCTGCGCAAGCCCAGGAACCAGGGACCAGCCCTCCAGGTACACACCACAGCAAGCCAACACTGGGCTGCACTTTAAAAAAAACAAAACAAACCCCCAAACCTTCCAAATCTCTTTGAGTCTGTGTCACCATTTACAATACCATGAAGAAATGGAGAAAGTAAAGACCTCTTTCTTTCCCAGTAGAACTCAGTTCACCAACTTTTCACTCTTCAGTATATCCTTCCTCCTGATCTTGTTAACAATGGTTATGCTCATTTTACTTTAAAATTCCATGTAAGCCATGGAGTTTTGATTTACACATAAATATTTCCACATAAGGGAAGAAGCAGTATCTACAGTATCTACACAGTAACTTTCTGGGTTCTGCTCAGCTCCCTGGCTCAACGACAAAACCATCCTGATGACTTCAACAGATGAACAACCAGCTCCTTCCACTGACCGCCTCAAGCAGTGACCTTACATACCAGTTAGTGAGTCAATGCAGTCAACAGACAATCCAATGGAACCAGGTGAAGATTTTGCAATAAGAAATACAGTTCATATTCAGTTGAATCCCTCATAGCTACATCCTCTCCATTTGAGAAAGGAAACCGGTAGCCTGATACAGGCCTAAAATCCAGAATGACTGTAGGATTAAAAATGAAATTCGGGAGTACGAATAAGGAATTGGCAAAGCATCCTCCATCTCATTGAAAAGGTTGTCTAATCCAGACATCCTGAATACTTTTTAATGTCCAACTTTTAATTTGCTGCTGGCAGTCATCTCTTTTAGCTTCTATTTTAAGAATAAACAAATACCTGAATGCTGCTTCCCAGCTCTTTGTTTATCTGCATTAGAGCTGGAACTATTCCTTCCTGCACATTTGAAAAGCCTCAGCACATTGCAAATGTTACCCTGAACAACCAACTCCGGGCTAAAGGGAAAAGATCTCTCCACTGAGGATTTCAGTGTTTCATTGCTAGCTGAAAACTAGAATTAACTGCTTCAAATAAAGAAAAGCAGAGGCACTCGATATTGTTCAAGCCACAGATGCAATTGCACACCAGCAATGGCATTTTATAGTCACTCTTTAAAATAGCAGAAATTGAAATTGTCTCATAAACGCAGCTGGAAGGGCTAACTGCCCAAGAAAAAATTAAATTAGTGATGACAGGAGAACATGAACACATTACAGCAAACTGAAAGCCTTTGGGCTAGTATCCTACAAGCCAACAGATCACTGGTGAAAACTGCTGTACCACCACAAGTCCATGAAATCTGAAGATCACTTACTATAACGTTTTAATGTTAATCTTCCAAAATACAAAACTTTTTAATGTATGACCCTATCTTCTTCAAATACCTGAATCACTTAATGTTTCCTCCCAAGTTCCACGTTCATTTTTTTCCATCTCTGAACCCACTCTTACTGAAGTCAGTGGCAAACCCCATGCTGACATAAGCCAGAGTTGGAATGGAGATTTAACACTTTTCTTATAAACTCACTGGTTCCTGTTCTGCCCCAGATTCTGGATGCCATCCTGGTACACAGTGTGATAGCCAAATATGATGACCTCCTGCCAGACGACACGACACTGATCCAGCCCTCATTGCCAGCTGCAGTGCAGACAGGGCATAGAGACAGCCCTTCGCAGCTTTAGTCCCTCTCTCACACATCCAAGCTGTCCGTACATTCTCCCCTCCACTCCCAGGAGTGCCAGGTACTTCGTGCTGTCACATCCACGTCTGGGTCTTGGAAGCAGCTCCATGCTGCAACTGGGATAGAGACAGGCCAGTGCCAAGCACTTTTGAAAACTTTTCAGAAATTTCATTTGGAGTCTGCACTATGAGACCAATAACTAACCTTCTTGCCAAAAAAAATCCTCAGTTAAATAAATAGAAAAAGACAATTAGTAGATCTGGATCAGCTTTCACAGAAGTACCAAATCATTTTTTTAACTAGGTTAATCTACTTCTGAGGAAGAACTGCAACAGAACAGAACACCAAGGTAAGGGAAATGTTACCTGGGCTCTGATACACATACACCTGCCAAGTCCCTGCTGCCTCCTCTCCTTTTCAGGCTATAATTTCTGAATCCAAATGGACAAGAATTAGTACTGCAGTGGACTTCAATTTTAAAATGAAACTGTAAATACTTCATTGGCACAGGCTCATAAGGCTAAACCTAAGATGCATCAGCACTCAGGTAATGAGATTTCTGAAATGACTGTCGAGCAGCTCCCAGTTGTGTTCTGCTGAGCCACACCTAGTTCAAAACGGACACAAATCCCATGGGACTCTCCAGGCTCGTGAATGCTTCCATTTCAAACAACACAATGTCACCTTTGATGAAGTGTTTGTGGGAAAGGCATATTTCCAACAAACTTGAACTGCAAAAGTATTTCTGAAAGGTGAAAAAAGATTTGCACAGACTGGACTGTCTCTCTGCCCACCCTGTGAACACGCAGCACCCGAAATACCTTCCTGAAAATCACCACGAAGATGGGAGGAAAGTCATCGTTCTCATTGCAACCGTTTGAACTTTACATGGGGGTCCACATGACAGCTCTGTCAGAACTCCTGAAAAGACTGTCCTCTGCGTGCCTCGGTTTCCCTGTTACAGAGCAGGAATGGCAGTGCCTGTGCCTCTCTGCAGGCACACCTCGACCTGTTCTCACCTGTGGGATCGTGTAGCCATCAGGGCTGTTCGGGAGGGAACATGCAGAGGTGCGGGTGAGAGCCAGGGAGCGGGGCCCTGCTGTGGAATTCTGCAGTTCAGCAGCTTTGCTTGGCTGCATGACGACCACTCTTCACACCAGAACATACGTGCCTGGAGGAAATCCAGAGGAAGATGAAGGAAACTGCCGCTGCCCATTCTCCCCTAGGATACGGCCTTCCTGGAACATAAAGGCTTTGCAATTTCCACCTTCCTTCCCCTGAATTGGCTCTTTGTGTATATGCCTCAGGGTGTGATTTGCTTTTTTTTTTAATGCTAATTTCCACAGGACTTAAAGTGAGCTTTATTTTCCAGTTCAAACCAGCTATACCTATATGTAGAGCAGACTGAGACTTCAGAAGAGAGGAGGCACAGACTTGTTTCGGTATCCCTGGGACTATATATTTCTGCTTGCAAATCAAGCCGTTTGCAGTTGCTTGAGCGCCTCAGATAAACCAAGCCCGCACTTAGGAGTGCACAAGGGCTGGGTCTGCCCTCGCAGAGAGCTCCGCTGGCTCAGCGACACTACAGAGAAGACAGCTTACATCCCCCCCCCAGCTATTAAGCGTGAGCCTCCTAGATGTTACTGGTTTACGGAGGGGAGTTTATAGGACGTTTTCCTACTCTTCAGGAACTGCTGCCTGATATTTCTCCTTACGACTTTTTCCTGCAGGGCTACTAACACTGCCTGTTCTCTCCTGTACCTTCCTCTCCAGCAGATGATGGCATCAGAGAGGAGGGGAAAGTCTCTAGCTCTGATCTATGGCAGTAACACTTGCGGGTCTGGGGGTCACCGGCCCAAAGAGCTCTCAGGCATCACATGCACGGTTGCAACCAAGAACTGAGGGTAACCGCTCATAGGCCAAATGAAAGGGTCTATTGAGTGGCATAAAACACCCTAGAGAATGCCTTTCCCGGACCTCTGCACTCGCAGCACTCAGGCCCAGAGGGTCTCTAACCCCCTGGTACCTTCTCCCAGGCAGGCTGAAGAAGCTCCTGTGGAAGCTGAGGCCTAGGTGCCCATCCAGCTCTCCCAGCTCTTCTGCTCTGGGGCAGTTCATCACAGCACACAGAGCTGCTGGCAGCACTATGAGAAGCGCATAACAAGGCACTGCAGGTGAGCAAATTCAGGGCACCAACTTTATCAATAGCCTAAGGCCCACAGCGCCTGTGCTTGACAGCTCTCGTAGATCAGACACAAACCTGGCATCCAGTGGGACCCCCACACTATTCTTTGCTCCACTGCTGATTTACTTCTGCATCTCTTGTCCTATACATTTAAGTGATGATATTATACTAATACCTCACTAGGTGGAGCAAGGATTAGTCAGTGTTTACTTGCAACACTCTCACCATGTTAACCATTATTATTCCCTCCTACTCTGTGCCTCATCGCAGGCTTTTTGCCTGGGCCTGTAGCCACTGCATGAAATTCAGAAGCCCTTTCCTCTTTTTCCTGTTTCACAGCAAGTGAGATGAATTCAGCAGAAGTGTCACCCGAACTGACACCACCCAGTATTTAGCCTGTGCTGTTTAAGTGCCAAGATAGCAATAAGCAAAAAACTTGAAGAGACTCCCTATAATTTTGCCTGCTGATCCTTGTCCCAAGGAAACAGCCCTTGGTTGACACTGGCTAATGCAATATTGTCTACTGTCACGCTCCTGGACCCACAGTTACACTGACACACGGTCTTTGTTCTCTGAAGATCATTACTCTGCCTTGGCTCCCATAGCTTCCTCCTCCCCAAGTTCTCTTGATTCTCAGCTTTTCTTTTTTCCTTCCCAGCGGGATCCTCACAAAGCTTCCACAATGGCCTCTGACATTCCCAATCATCTGTTCTAGTTTCTTTACAAGTACACAGAGATGCACCTTTCCCCGTCCGTCCTCTCCAACACCTATATTAGCAATTTTCTCTAGCAACTTTGGCCTTAACACAGCCAAGGCTGTATTTCTTTTTTCTTCACACCATCCTACCTATTCCCTTTATTATTCATTCTGCTACCATTTTCCATACCACTTCCCATTCATCCAGATTTCTGCAAATTACATCACTTCTTCCCCAGTGACATTTTCAAATTCTTCCTTTTCTTCCTTCCTAAAAGGATGGATGCTTTATCTCAGCACTGCTCATCCCCTCTCTTTTGGCCTCTCCCATACGTATTGCCCTCCAACACACCTTGGAAACAGACCTGCTGAGACCATCTCGCCTTGTTCAGCACTTTCTCTCCTATTCCAGTTTGACCTCACGTATTCAGGCAGCTTGTGCCGACCTGCCGAACGTTACATTTCTCAGTCTCGATTTGCTTATCCAAGTGTTTCTTAACAATATAACCCCTCACTTTCGCATCACCAGCGCGTAGGTGAGATGGGCGCAGTCCTGATCCAAACCAGGGCAGGTGTCTGCACTGCGACACAGGACATGTAGCTGGACTGCAAGGAGCTATGTGAAGTCACCTGAGCAGCCAGTCAACGCGCACCAGACTCATTTAGCAGCTCCTCAAACATCTTTGCTCTTTTTTCCCCCCAAAACTGCCCTTCCTTGCTGACCTGTGCAAAATTCTGTAACTTTCTTCTGCAAAGGACTCCTACGGTTAGCCTTAGTAGGACATCAACCAGCTAATACTGGCTCAGGGGACAGCCAGGAATAATTAACACCATTCCATTTACAGCAATACAAACACACATCTCCAGCTGTGTCCACTTCCTCCCACTCTCCTTCACTGGGAGGAACAGCTCCTGCTAACACCTGAAAAACACACATATTTTGTGGCCTGATCTTGTTCAGAGCCTCAGGCAGTGCAGTCATATTTAATAATGATCTTGCCCAAGACGAGCCTGTTGCACTAGCGATGAGACAATAGTTTCACAGCACAAAACTGGTCATGGTAATGATGATGATAACGTTGCACAATAACCCGACAAAAGACAGATCCAAATTGTCACTGGCTGCACTGTTGCAGGCTCTGACTTAATGACACATGAAGGTTTTCCACAGGTCCTCCAAAGTGTGCTCTTCTCCTCCTTGATAATTTTGACAATCCATAGAAAAATATTAGGTTAACTTTTCTGCAAAGGTAACACTTTCAGTCACGAGTTTACACACTTTGAATGGTGTGTTTTCTGGGGGATCAGTTTTAGCTTTCCAGCACAAAGAAATACATAAAGATGGTATTTTCTGCTCTCCCTTCCCATCTTCCTCATCATGAAGTGTAACAGGAACAGACTGCACTTCAGACTATAAAAAAGCCAGAATACGAGAACTGCTAATTTTCCTTGAAGTAAAATCAGAGTGCGAGAAGTAGGAATTGCAGAAATCGGCACTGACAAACACAGGACACTGAAAGTCACTTACAGTAGATCTTACTTTGCTCTGCTTTTGGCAGGTGAACCGTGGAGATGGCTAGTGAGAAGGGACTTGTGGAAATCCCTATGATCATGTATGAACCTCACCGCGAACCTTACATGCAAGAACCCTCTGCACCACCGTACTGCAGCCAGGAGGGTAAGCAGGCTTTGCCGGGAGGGGGTTAGGAAGAGGCCCCTCTTGCTGGTTGTGTGGCCAACATTGATAGCTGGTTTCCAGAGCACAACTGAGCCAGCTCGTAAGGGACCCAGCTTTGTCAGGATGCGAAGGGTTTAGAAAGCACCTGTGCCAGCATATAAAACCCAGGGTTGGGGTAGGCAAGCAGGCAGGATCTCCTAACAGAAACATCACTTACAAGGGCAAAAAATAATTTTCTTCATTTAGTTAGTAATTTTTCAAACAACACATGCTCTATTGGAAAAGGAATCGCAGTTGTCTCGCTACAATAATTTCATATTCCGAACGAGCAAACGTTCAGCCAGCAAACTTTGTACGTGGATGGGCTACATCTTGCTTAAATTGTAACCTAGCTTTCTGGAGGACTGGCCTTTTCCCAAATGCTCCTGCTGCCCAGAGCTGCCCTCCGTAGATGATTCGGCTCTGCAGCCACATTCTTCAGAGATGAACAACTCCTCCTCACTGCTGTCTCATTGGGAAACTTCATGACCGAAGTGCTGACAATTCAGCTCAACGAATGCAAGCAGGCACCAACAGCTGCCATTCTCCTGGGTTGGCTTCTCCCTCTGGAACTAGGCATTGCTCTCAAACCTACACAAGTATCTCACAACACTCCTTCGCCTTCTGTCTGTTCGAGCCCACACTCATTGAAAGACACACTGAGATATCAGTGATTTTACCTTTGTTACCTTCCTGCTACTGAGCAAATTGCCATTCAACCAACAGGACTGGAGCGAAAAACCAGAATGGGAAGTCAGAAGGTGATTAATAAGGATAGATGTGTCAGCACTGGGCCTCTAAACTTGACTCATTTTCAGACCATTTTACTGTCACCAGCTCTCTGTAAATATTTTTGTCTTCAAAGACCTCTCTGGCCTCATTCTAAACTCAGAAGAGCTTTCAAGAGATCAGCAAGAAAAAGTCTCACCTGTGAGCTACTCAACCAAGGGACAGGCACTCAACACATCTAACACCGAGTTGCAGTGTCTTGTCCTTGCACAGGCAGCAGCCCCTTCACCAGGACATGTCGAGTGGTAACTCACTCGTACTAAGCACACGCCTCTTCCAGATCGGAAGGAAATGCTCTACTTTTTCATTTTTTACAATTTCATTTTTCCACAAATAATACCCCCTCCAAAAAAAACGACTCCAAAAACTAAACACCCCACCACCACCATTAAACCCAAATGCCATTGCAAATCTCCACCACTTCTGGTGGGCCATTCAAGGGAACACGGCTAGCATTTTTGAAACTTACCCACTGTATTTTGTCTCACTCTAGAAAATTCCAGTTTAGTATCCCCATGGCCTTATTCCCTGGTTGGACTCACATTGTTTTTGAAAGGCTCAGCAGAACAGGCTGGAGTCCCATGGCAGGGCTGCTCTGCTTGGGGGTGAGGGCTTCTCTGACTCTGTGCGGGCTTGACCAAACAAGACTTCTTGTGGGGACTTTCCTGCTGCTGCAGACCAGTCTGGTGGTTTGACACCACATCCATGCTAGCTGGCTGTAAAGTTTCATATGCAAATTTATTTTGAATGTATTCATGAATGCATTTTTTTTGTACATTCATTCATTTCACGCTCAGGTAGGCTGACTGCATTCTTAATTTGTAACATCAGTAAAAGAACTAAAAAAGCAAGAGGTGTCTTAGTCACCACCTTCCCTTATCCCTTACCCACAACAAAAGGAAAAAGATCTTTAACTTTTTTCTAGAACAAAGGGTATGATGAAATTACTTGGCTGGAAGCTGAAAGCAGATAAAATTCAAACTAGAACAAAGGTTCTAGATACTAATAGTAAGGGTAGTAGCCACTGAAACTAGTCAGAGTGGATCCTTTATCAAGAGAGTCCTTCAATTAAGACCACATATCATTCCAACGTTACGGTGGAAGACATGCAGCTACTGAATTTGTGTTGAAAAAGTGATTTGGTTTCTCAGTTTATGTTACACAAAAAGTGAGATGAGCTAGTCACCGCAAGCTCTTTTGGCTTTAAAACCCCATGAATCAATCCAGCAGTATTTCTTCCCTGTCCTGTACTTCACTGAGCCGTGTCAGGCCTCCCCTGCGAGGCACCTCACCATGCAGCTTCTCACCAGACTCTGAACAGGGCTTTCGGGAGGCATAAGCTGTATGCATTTTTACATTTTGCCCTGTTTTTCTTTGCATAGGGGGTTATGAGTATCCTCCTCCCCCACCTTACTCCTGTGGAGAAACAGCCACCCTTGAGCAACCAGGTAAGTGTCAGGGGACTGTGTTTCTGACAATGCTGGTGGGTCTACGTGCTAACAAAAGTGAAATGTTATTAGTTTTAAAATCAACAAATTTCCCTGGAAATGTTGGCAGATAAGCTAAGATGAGAGACTGAGACTTGTTTTCCCAGCACTAGCCAATCTACAGAAGCACCCAGTTTTTTAAAACCAGCTAGGAGCTAGGACTTTCAGAACAAATCATTTCAAGTCTAGAGTAATTTGTTGTTCCTGTTCTAGCCACCTTTATGGAAGTGGAGAAGCTCATAGGAGACACTGAGGAAAGGCTTCAAAGAACAGACAAATAACATCTCTTACAGGAGGAAAGGAGACACATAAATTTTTTAAAATCCCTAAGACCAGAAGACAATTAAACTCAGATATGCTATATCCCATCTGTCTAACAGACAATACCTTCCCATTCCTGAAGTTTTGCTTCAGGCTACAGCATGAACGTACCCTAAACTTGTTTCAGGAAGCTTAAAATGGCATTTTTCACTGAAAACATTTCTGAAAAAATACCCTTCATGTACCTACGAGGGACATGCCCCTCAAGGAGTATGACAGAGTCAGGTCCAGACTGAAAAGACACGAGGGAAGCTACAGCCTTTACTAACTGGGGACAGCATCAGCATCTGACTGATGACATTTGTACGTTAGAATAACTACTTTGATGCATTTCTTGTAACTACTGAGAAGATGATCCAGAAAGCTCCTCTATATCCTTCAAATCTCTCCTTCAGGCAGAACATGCATTTTCATATCATTGTAAATATCAGAAGATAAATTCTCAATGTCAGGAGTATATCTGCCCGAGGGTGGTGGGGACTGCCTGCCTATGGGGATTATCCCTCAGGCATTTCCCTGTGTATGTCCTTATCCCAGTAAATACTGGCTGCTGGTAGAAGCAATCTATTGGGATACATAGAACAAGCAGTACACTGCTTCTCATGAACACTCCTGAAATCAATAACAGCAACATAGGTGCCTCTAGATCAGCCATGTTAAGAACCGACATTCCCCAATTAAGAGTTTGTAACTTGTTAAAGATTTCCTGTGCTTCTAATTTTCTCATTTCCTCTTGAACTCAGTTTACTTGGTGTCTCAGCCTCCGATCATCGTAGCAGGAATCTTCTCAAGCAAACCAACATCCACAATATGCCCTTCCTGCCGTCAGCACATCACCACCCAGGTCACCTACAGACCGGGCAGACTGTCTTACCTTCTGTGCACCAGCTTGTGTATGGTTGGGTAAGCTTTCGTGTATACTTTAAAGCTCGTCATAGCAGAAGGTTCAGAGAGCGCCACTAAAAAAATAAAATTCTAGCTAGTACTTACATAGACAGTTTACCCTTCTTCTCTGCTTGGTAAGAAGTCATTCTGTCTATCCTAGATACAGTCATCATGGCTACAGGGGATGCAAACTTGCTGAATTTAACCAAGTATGTTATTACTTTTCATAAGACAAGCAAAAATTGGTACAACACAGTCTACTTCCCTACCGTAGTTTCAAATCAGTCTCAGAATCAGACTAATGCATGAGATGTTAGCAGCGAAGACAATCTTTCAGAAGATACTTTAAGTAGCAAGAGTCTTAGGAAAGAAGTGGGTTCATGCAGCGAAAAGGCAGACAGAACAAGGCAGAGAGAAAGAACAGAAGTAGCCAGCAGAAAGAAAAGTCAGTAAATCATTCTGTGCACGCCCGTCTCCTCTTTGGCTGCAGGTGCTGTTTTGGATGCTGCTTGGTGCCTTTGCTCATGAGGATCTTCAAGGATGCAGACCATTACTGCCCATGCTGCCAATTTCATATTTATAGATACAAAAGACTATAGAAACAAAGTTTATGCAAACAGATGATGTCAAGTCTCTGTTTCCTCATGGCCTAAGATTCTACACTTAAAACTACTGCTAGGAAACATACAGGACTATGCTTGGGTTCTGCAGCTCCCTTGCTGGTGAATCTGCCTGGAGTTTACCATCACGGGGCTGGACTAACTTTAAAACAAAAAGCCTTGAAGACTAATTTACAGTGTCGCTTGAATCTATGCTCTATTTGAATCATTGTCCTGAGCTGTGAAGTGACCAGCTAATGAGTACTTCAGCGCTACTCCTCCTCCTCTCAAACCTCCAACCCAGCTGGGACACAGACTCTTCTGGACTTCTCAACCCACCAGTAACCGAGAGGTTTGGACATGCACATTTTAGAGAAGCGCTTACCTTCGGTGCGCTGGAACCGACTGGTCGGGATTTCATTTCTCTCTGCTCTTCTTCGTATGGGACCCGCTAGCCCTGCAGGGCTGTGGGTGGTACAGTGTCGCTGATTATTTATTAATGAAACACTAAGTTAAGAGACTGTCTTTACCGTGTTACATGTGAGGTAAGAAAATAAACCTGTCATTGTTAACAATACTGGCAAAACATCTCCTGCCTGCATTGCTTCCGTCACCCGCTGCACCGAGTGGAGATGCAGGTCAGACTGGGGCACCCCGTTTACACTAACAAACCAAGAACCAATAGGCAAATACATAAAGAAAATAGCATGCACAGCTTGGAAAAAAGTCACCAAAACTACAACACAAGGCTCTCAATTTACCCGTCTGCCTTCCCACTGCCGTGCATCATCCCCCAAACATGGCCTTACTAGGCTTTACGCCTTACGGAGAACTTTCACAGTTCTCATCCAAAGTCACCTATCCTGTAAAACCAAATCTCTGTAATTACTTGCCCAGAAGGTGCCTAGACCCTGCTCAACACTGACAGCAGCAGCCACTCCTTGTTGCTGCCTGGATGAACAGGACAACAGAAGAAAACCCTGTATCTCAATGCTTTAAACAGCCTAAGAATTTTCACGTTGGCACCCTAACTGTTGTGGGCAAGTGGGACGCGTGGCACACAGCATGCTGGCTGCTCCCCTGCTGCCGCGTTTCGCTGGCGCTGAGGTACCTGCCCACGCTCTCCAGCATCCGTGGGCACCACGTAGCCAAAACAGCCTCGAAACTTCCCACCTCGCCTGGCGTGAAGTTTGATCAGACTCTTTGTTTTAGCTCTTCGGTCGCTTTAAGCCGTAAGAGCGCGTCCCTAAGCAGCAGTGGTTGCCCTCAGAGCCGGGATTTGCGGAGGAGAGGCCCGCGGACCTGCGCCCCGCGGCTGCCGCCCCCGGCCCGCACACGGAGCGAACCGGGCAGCCCGGAGCCGCCACCAGCCCTCCTCCCGCAGCAACGCGCAATCCGCCCGGGCCCCCTCCCGCACTTTTCACACAGAATCACGGCCCCCTCCCCGCACTTCTCCCATAGAGCTGCGGCCAAGCCCCGCTCCCGGCGCCGGCGCCGCCCGGGCCCCTCCCGCCGCGGCCCCTCTCCTTAGCGCGGCGGCCACGCCCCTCCCGCCC
>Ga0065711_1003417_pt1 | contig 28049 bp, 25 predicted proteins | sample Hoacrofraction12_FD_59098 | JGI IMG/M metagenome (GOLD analysis project Ga0065711, IMG submission 59098) | Hoatzin crop microbial communities from Cojedes, Venezuela - Epithelial fraction 12 v2 (version 2) | ecosystem: Host-associated > Birds > Digestive system > Esophagus > Crop | place...
CGGAGCAGGCTGGCGGAGGCCTCCCGCCCGGGCGCTGCCCGCCGTTCCCGGCAGAGAGCAGCAGAGCCGCGCAGCGGCTGGCGGGGCTCCCCGGGCTGCCTCCCAGGCCTTCCCGCAGCCCTCGGCTCCGCGGGGAGGCGGCAGGCCCGCGGCGGAGCAGGCGGGAGCGCTGGCGAAGGGGAAGGGCGTGCTGGCGGTGCCGAAGACGGCGGTGCGTTCCCGAGCACCCAGGTGTCGGCGGAGCAGAGAGGGGCCTCGCTGGAGAGTGTGCTCTGCGGGCTGGCTTCGTCCTCGGTGCCGAAAGGGGTGGCTCAAGTGTGGCTCCAGAAAGTGGGGAGCCACCTCTAGCAGGTGAAGCAAACCTCTTTCGCAGGTGACTGGCGTGGACTAGGTAACGCCTTGAGGTTTCCTTCAGCCCCATCTTCGGCAAGGCAGGGAAGAAACAGGTTGTTAGCTTCTGTGTTGGGAAATATTTGCTTTGGGAACCTGTTTAGCCTACTTTAGATTTAACCCTTTCTATTAAAAATAAAGTTTCAGCTGTCTCTTTCTTCTCTCCTGATTTTATGACGTTATCATGAATGTTATTGGTGATAGAAAATGAATGAAGAAGGTGAGGCACTGCTTCTTTGCCAAGGTGTCTAAACTAGTTAATCTGTGTCTAATTTAGAGAACTTTCTCCAGGAAAACAAGATTTTGTCCCCTGTTTGGAAACTTACCTGCTGTTCCCTGAGAGTTTAAATCAGCCAAATTTGGGATTTACTGGAAGCTCCTCAGTGTTATTAACCGGGGCAGCTTCTGTCATCCCTGAATTGTCCCGTTCTAATTCCCGAAACTACTGCGGTTTTATACATTCTCTTGGGCGATAATCCTAGACCTTCTGGGAGGCCCAGTCCTTGTGAGGGAGAAGGCTTCAGTTTGGTCTCACCACCACGCGGCACCAGAGGGAGCGGATGCTCTCTCCTGACTGGTGTCCATGTGAACCTTCATCCCATCCTCTCCACATCAGCTGTGAAATCACTGAAGGAAAGGAGAGCCCTGGCGTGATGTTCACCTGAGGGAGTGGTGCCTGTGAAGGACGCCGGGGATAAGGACAGCAGCTGGGTGGTGGGAAGGCATGGGTTTGCCTCTTCGCCCTGCGAATGCTGCCTTATTGCCATGCTCCCCATATTTCGCCATGGGACAGGGAGGCGGGCATGGTACGGGCCAGGCTTTTGGAAGGCAAATGTATCACGCAGTGACAGCCAGACCCTGGATAACCCCATCAGTAGGTCCCTCTTGAAGAGGCTATAATCCGTGGGCGGTTGTGAGTGGCTTTCTGCATTCCTCAACACCTCGTGGCCGGAGTGCCCCCTCCGTCCTTGCTTCCCACATCCCCTCACTTGGCCTGTATACCAAGCTAATTTAAAATGTGATGCAAACCACCTCGGCTCTGCGGTCACTGAGCTGTTCTCTACAGCCTCCTGCCACTCACCCTAGGTAGGATCTTTCCTTCTTTATTGATGCAAATGATGCTTCGTCTCTGAATCGTAGCTGTACATGGGAAAGGTGCAATTAGCTGCTGCAAGGAGCCGGGCCCGTCTGCCTTGCCTTGTTTAACAGAGGCTTTAATTAAAGACCCCCTGATGCTAGAAAGCCACATTAATTATTCATCTGAAAACATTTACATAGAGTCCCCCGTTTCCCTTCTTCAATAAATTATCAACTTCACGTCTCCATAATTCATTGAAATGACTAAAAATACATTGTCTCAGCCTCCATCACCTCCCTCCTCACTCCGGCTTTGTCTCCTCCGACTGTGATGGGTTCAGTATCTTAATGTGAAGGTCTCCTACTGCTCGTAAGTAAAAAAGGAGGATGGAGGAAAAGAGGGAGGGTGAGAGGGGAAGATTTGTCCCTGCATGGGAGTCATGCAGATAGCAGTAATTTTTCTCTGTTTCTTTCCCACACAATTGGCGTGATCCTGAGGTTTGAAGAAGCTCGCCGAGTATTTCTAATGAAGAAAAATCCACTGAGGGTAGGAGAAAAGACGTTTCCAGGGCCAGAAGAGGCCTGGGTTGAGACAATTTCTATGTTCAGCTGCAGATGTCCTGTGTGACCCAGAGTCCAGTAGTTAATCTCTGTGGATCACCTCCATACCCCACCTATAGAGCAGGGCAGTGGTTCCCTATCTGCTTGGCAGAGGGATGCTACCTTACGAATTATAAGCTGTTCCAATATAGCTGTTTTAAAGAGGAAAAAAACAGGCAGACAAGCTTAGGCAGAGGGAGAAGTTCTGCAGCAATTCACAAAGAAGATGGCACTGCAGCCACAACTGATGGAAAATTCACTGCAAATAGTTTTCTCCAACACATTTCACTTTGTGATAAAGCGAACTGTCACATGGGAGAGGAAAAAACAGTCCTCTGCAGGCTTGTTTACATGGGGAGTTAAGACAAATTAGTGTGAGGTGTGAGTTAATGCGCGGAAGTCGAAGTGCATTAAACCTCTGTGTGGGTGCCCTGATACAGAAGGAAAATGGCCTCAGTTCATTATGGTGACAATTAAACAAAAGCAAAACAAGGTCACTTTATCCCTGAACATCCATACAAGGCTTAACATGCTGTAATGCATGTGCATTCATTTCACATCTTTGGTTAATTTACCTTAACTTTCATAAATGTCCTAACCTGCAGGGCTTGGACAAGTGTGTGTTCAGCCTCACCGCGAATAACCACTGTTCTCTGTAGAACCGGGAGCGGCCTGGTGCCCACAGAAATCAGACCTGTGGTGGTGCAGCCTGCCCTCCCGCCGGGCTACCTGGCCATGTCGGAATCAGCCAACATGGTGTTCTTGCCTTGGTTACCAGGACGGTGAGTGGGGACGACCTGGCACCTTTCTTGTCTCTTTTGTAAGAGCAGTGAGTTGGGACGATGAAGCACTCCCTGACCATACCTGGAACTCCTGCTGCCTGGATCGTAGCCCTGGCTGGTAGATGCCAGAACTGTACAGTCTGGAAGGAACTGGAATTGTATGGTTGCTGCTAAGATACCAGAATCACCCAACACTGTGGCCAGGATGGAAACGTACTGCTGACGAAGGGCCATCATCTCATGACCCTGTAAACAGCGGTCCTAAGTGAGGCCCCTTGAGCCCTCCTGGACCAGAGCAGGCTGCGACCAGCAGCTCTCTTTGAGTGGGATGTCTCTTAGAGCCCTCAAACTCTCAAGTTTGCAAAGTTCGGAGGGCTGTTGCCGAAAACCGATGACAGGACGTGGGCTAAATTCCCGGGGCCCTTCAGTCCTTGAGGCTCAGCCATCGCCCGTTGAGAGATGCTGAGACATTTGAAGTGAATATTTCACTTAAGGGGGATTTTTAACAGGTATACCTTTATATGTTTATGTATCTTTGTGTCTGTGTGTGTGCGTGTGTGAATTGATTTAGGTACCTGGTAGCAAGTGTAGTATAAATATTGTCATCTTGAATCTGTAATTAAGTCACTGTTGTGATTAAAGCAAATTCTATTAACTCACTTTGTAAATGTTAAATTAGTCAATGATTAAGTGCTGCTAAGAGTCTTATGATCCACCTTAAACTGTGCTGCTAAAAGCTTATAATCCACCTTAAACTGCAAATGAGCCCTGTATAAATCATTCTAACTCGATTCTGACTCCATTTTCCCAAGTATGTTCCATCCATGTAGTAAGTAATAGAGTGAAGCTTGCCATCGAACTTTGTTAAATCACACTTTTATAAATTCCTATTAAAATCACTTTTTCCTTATACCTTTGATGGTTATTCTTTAAGCGGTCCTAACCATTCATCTGTGACAAGACCTGAGGTGGTTTCCTGGAAGCACAGAGAGTTGGTGGCTAGCAAGGGGTGATCTTCTAAGATGGTGAGTGGAAGGGGGCAGCATGGACACTGGCAAGTTTCCTCGGATGTGATCAAAGAAAGCATTAGACAATGAACCAAGAAAAGAGAGCACTGACTCCAGAGAAGTTTGCCCACTTATCTTTAAAGACAAGGGTTCTGTGTTTTCAGAAGGAAATAAAGAGGTTTCTGTGTTTGGACCTGAGCACGTCTAGGGCCTGAGTCTAAGACTAGAAATGGTGTTGAACTAATTGCAAAGAGAGTGATACACTTATTCGAAGCATTACTCAGTTAACTTCTGTCTTTTCTTTCCCTTCCCTTGCCCTTGTTGCTTTTTTAGATGGGCTGTCTTGGCTCAGCAGTGAAGAATATGGTGGGAAAACCCTCATCTGGCCTGTGAGCAAGTGCCTAAATCTTGAGCGCTGCCCTCATGGAACTAAGAGACTAGAAACTCTTCCCACATCTAATTCCTGGAAGATAATCCACTGAGCTCTTTTTAAACGTGAAGAGTCTAGCTCTGATTCAAGCTTTTTCTTACAAGTTGCTGGAGTCAGGGATGGCATAGGAGGGAAGTGCAGCCATATTTTGCCCTTCACCAGAGATGTGTTCCTGAATGGTGTGATGATGAACAAGTTAAGAAAGAACAACACAGTATTCACTGTAGAGTTAGCATAATAGGGAGGAATGTGTGTGGGGTCATATGTAATGCACAATTGTACCTGTGGCGTAGAGAACAGAGAGGGAGGAACAGGATTGGCAGCTGGAGGAAATGCTGGCTTTTCAGAAGCTGACTTTTGGAATTGGGTCACTGTTCAGCAGATCTCATCTGCTTCCCAGGAATGGCATGGAGCAGTACACTCTAGTTTGCTAGCCCTAGCCCAGCTCTTGTATTAGGAGTAGATTTTAGCTTGGTGTGCTACTGTCTCTGGAAGTAACCTCTGCCCATTGACCTTTTCTTTGGAGACTGGAGGTAGCACTTCGTAGGATCTGCTGGAAAAAAACACCAGTAAAGGTCATTCTACTACTCGGGATATCTCTAGAGGATGCTAGGTAGCATTGGCCTCAGAGATTTCTAGCGTTCAAATGGAGTGAGATACTTAGGGTTACATTTATTATGTTATAGATACCATCTGTTGCTTACCAATCAAATTATAGTTCGGACTATGTTATTAAGGGGTCTGAATTAACATTCTTCTGGATGAAAGAGAAACATTATCTTTGCACGTATTAGTGAAAATCTCCCATCCTTCTCTTCCATCTAAGCAAACTGGATTAAAATTTTCTGCAGTGAAATTTTTTAGCACTTATAGACTGTCTATGGAGACTCCTTAAAAATTGTCCGGGCTGTGGCGTCCATCCAGATGTACAGAAGTATCAGTCTTTAGGTACCTCACTCACAGTCCGGTGCTTACTGTTAAATTTATATTGGCCTTAACATGCTTGGAAGTAATAAATGGTGCTGTGTCTCCTGGGTGATAGGACAATATGTAATTGGCTGAAACTGAAGCAAGATCTGGTTAGACAGTAAGAAGCCTTTACTAATGGTACAGTAATGAAGCACAGTAATAAATGACTCAGGGCCTTATGCCTGTAGAGAGGTTTGGATGAACACGCTGAAATGATCTTCTCTTCTCCCGGAAGAAAAGCAGAGATGGTTCTTTGCAGTTTCTTTTAACTTTATTTTCTATGATTCTGCATATGCCTGCAAAGTCTTCTTGCCAGAAGTGGCAATAGCAGCATTTTCATTGCCACTGCATTGTCATTGAAAATGCTACCCCACCAGTGCCCCAAAGGAAGAACAGGCTGAAATAACAGAATGCCAATGAGAGCATCCTTTCTTTCCAAGCTGGCAGGAGCAAGCCATTTTGGAAGGTGATGTACATCTCCCATAACCCATGCTCCAGCTTCCATGGTTGAGCCAAATTGTCTTCCCGGCTTGTCAAACAGGAGAAGTGTTACCACTGTAATTAGAAACATTAAAGCAATCAAAATGAGCATACAAGCATAATTAAGGCGCTTATGGTTTATGTCCCCTGCAGGCATTCTTTTAGAATAAATGACTTTTTGGTTTAATTTAAGCCTTTTCCAAATCATAACTAAAACAAAAGGAGAAAGGAATTTCTATCTGTGTATTAGCCAGTAAAATGACTTAATTTTTGATATCATAACCTAGTTTACACTGAACAAATTTCCCCACGCTGGCAAAACCTAGAGGGTATTGCTGAATAAAGAGCGTAACTTTAAAAGAGTAAGTTGGATCTGGACAACAAGAATCAGTGAGGAGCAAGAGAGACTTCCCTGGCTCCGGATCAAGGCCTTCATAAAAGAGGAATCAGCTCTGCTGTACCAGTGTCAGACATGATGTTATGAAAGTGCCTTTTTTCCCCGTGAAGGAAAGGTACATGGAATAATTAACAAGGCTGGAAGAGTGTTTTCCAACCTGGGTGGGTGGAAAAAGAGATGAAGATCAGGAACATCTATTGAGTATGGGGGAGCTGCAGCTCTTCTGCCCCTCTGTATGACTGGAGTAGGGTTGCACTATGGAAAGGGTTGAACCCCAGTCGTAGAGCTCGCTGGGTTAAACCTTGGAGAAGCAGATACTCAGCTCCGACTTTCTGAGGCTGAGCTGCCTGCGGAAAGTAGCCACAGCCTGTCTGCCTTGGGAAAGATGGGCTTAGTGCTGTGTGTGCATGTGTGTGTGGGGTGGTTTGGGTGGTGACAAAGAAGCACACTTGCCACCCGTTAGAAAAGTCCTGCTTCTTGGCTCCTTGTTCTGCCAGAGGAATACTTTTGCTGGTGAGCCTTGTAGTTGTCATGGCCAGTTTAGCCCAAGAAAAGATGCTCAGGGTTACCCGTGGGTCAAGACAGAGTCGTTACACAGTGGGTTAGCAAAGAGTGGGTATATGCACACCCCAAACATGTGTATGTCTTCTGACCTGGCTGCTTTCATCTCACAGGAAGTTTGAACCACTGGAGAAATGGCAGATAGACTTTAGTTATTTGAGGTTGATGTTAATCTCCTCACTGGTGGGAGGTCGTGGTGTCTGCTGAGTATTCCTGGGAGGTCTGGGAACAAGCCTCAAATCTGGGCACCTCTACAGGGATTTGAGGCTACAATATATTCACAGAAATGTCTTCCTCACGGCCAGTCTTCCCTATTTTACTGAACTTAGGGTCTTTGATTTATCCTTTGATGAAATCCCACACAAACCCTCAATCTGATTGATACAGGCGAGAAACATACAGAGTCAGGTAATGGTGGTGCAGATTGGAGGACATGGCCACTTCCTTTGAGAAGCTGCCTTTTTAACAGGGTTGACAAGGCTTCCGTTAGTGCTGTAGTGTTGCTGGCCCACACATGGCTATTCCAGACTCAGTTGTTTGCCTGTGAGCCCAAAGAGTGACAGTTCCACAGTCGGCATCTCCCAGTACTGGCGCCCTGACTTAGCTGCTGTGAAGGGCTAGACTCATAGAATCATAGAATGATAGAATGGTTTGGGTTGGAAGGGACCTTAAAGATCATCTGGTTCCAACCCCCTGCAGTGAGCAGGGACACATTCCACTAGACCACTTTGCTCAGAGCTCCATCCAGCCTGGCCTTGAACACTTTCAGGGAGGGGACATCCACAGTTTCTCTGGGCAACCTGTTCCAGTGTTTTCACCACCCTCATGGTGAAGAATTTCTTCCTAACTTCTAATCTAAATCTGCCCTCTTTTAGTTTACAGCCATTCCTCCTTGTCCTATCACTACACTCCCCTGTGACAAGTCCCTCTCCACCCTTCCTGTAGGCTGCTTCAGGTCCTGGAAGGCTGCTATGAGGTCACCCCGGAGCCTTCTCTTCTCCAGGCTGAACTCAGGCAACACAGGAAGCTACAGGTTCTGCTGGGTACTGCTGCAGCTGCTTGGTCCCAACTCTGCCCTCGCAGGTGATAAGTGCCATCTGTCAGGATCTGAACGTCCCCATGCTGGACAGCTGAGAAGAGGTGGGCAGCCTAAGCCACAGAGGTAGATAACAGACACCGATTCAGAGTTTTCACTGTAGTTCTTCATGCTAAAAATGAGCCATGGTAAGAGTCAATGGGTGTATCCTTCCTACCCAAAACTGACTCAGTGAGAGGTTCAGAGATGCAAGGGTAATTTTTTAGCTCAGATTTGAGCACGCATGTGAAGGTGAGAACTGTGGAGATCACAGCTGCCTTTGCTCTCTCTAGCTCTGGCTAGGATCTGCAGCCTTAGAGTGACTGGAGTAAGCAGCTCCCTTGCCCCAGAGCCTTGCCCTGTTGGTGAGGCTACTGCTTCCCCAGGTTGCCTGGCTTAGGACTGCTGTAACTCTGGGCCAGGGAAGGAAGCACAGGAGATCTCTTATTCTGGAGGACCTCCTGCAGAGGGGTGCAAACACCACTCGTCTACCTCAGTTCTTCTGTTTTTGTCCCCTGTCTCCATTTAGTGTTGCCACAGCTGATGTGCCATCTGTACAGAACAGACCGACAGCTCTTTCCCTCGCCCCACACCCTCTGCAGAGGCAAGGGGCTGGCAACTGGCTGCGACAGACGTGCGAAAGGACAAGGTGAACGTCACGGGCAGCACCAAGACAATCCACCCAAAACCCTACTCCATATGGGGAAGCACAGTTCCAGCTGTTCAGTGTTTGGAGTAATCTGGCACTGAAGCTGCTGCTACCCTGACTTTAATGCTAGGCAAGCACAGACCCATCAGAGCTGGTGAACAGGGGGAAAGCAGCAGGGGTAGCACATCACACTGGTACAAGGAATCTTGTGATGCTATTGCTCCCCATGATTATGCTGTTAACAGCCAAGCAGGGTGGAGTTTAATGAGCAAAGGTAGATGAGAAAAGGAAAACAACTGAGACAAATGATGTTTAAATGTGATGGCTCATTAAACAAAAGCTCTCTGCTATGTTACTTTCCTTGGTAGCAACAAAAGGGACAATGGCCATAAGTAAGAGGCAACCCACTGACAACAGGAAGGATTTATAGAAAGTAACACACTTAATTTAGCAGCTCCAGCACCAGTGAGCAGAGATGTTTTGCATCAAGCAACTCAAGTGAAGGGTTTTGCAATGTTTTTGCAAGAGGCAGAGAGCTCTTTTCAGCCAAAATCCTGCTTGAATATTGAGGACCGGTCCTGCTTTCCTGAACATCCAAACTCCTGCTGTCTCCAGCAGACATTTTGGAATGCAGAAATCATTGCAGTGTGGGCCATGGGTCTCATACTAATGCATCCACCACCCTGTCTGGTCTGGGTTACCGATGCTTGCTTGTGGGGCTTTGATCCTGGCCAGATCCTGTAGTTTTTACTGAACTGTAGGCCGTAACAGACTTTGAGAAGTTATCTTAATCAATCCCCCTCCAAAAGGCAGAAGCAGCTACACTGGTGTCCTTGCTGCCAGCTGTATAACCTGTGCTCAGAGCATCCGAGCAGTAGAGGCTCTGCACTCCCCAAACTCAGCAACTGTTCCAGTGTTTCATTGTCATTTACCCATCTTGTCAGTGTATTGTCCTATCCAGAGAGGATATAGAGTACAGATTATTTCCTTCCTCTTTGCCGAAGCCTCAGTATTGATTTTGTAACAGACTGCCTTTTTATGGAGAAAAGATGTCCATAATGTTCACCTGTTTTACAAGGCAAATGGCTACTCTGCATTTGTACAAATTATGAAAGTGGGTGTGATCGTTTGCCTGAAAAAAAAAAAAAAGATGCAATCTATCATATTGAAGTTTCTATTATGTTACCTATAAGAACGGTAAAGGCGATAGTTTCAGACATAAGATAACTGATCCCCAGGAACTTCCACCAGTAAGCTCCTGAGATGAGAAGGTGGCCCTGCAATCCAGCAAGAGTGGAGGACAGGACCCTGGACTTTGCCAATTCAGAATTTGCCAGGAATGGGAAAGACTGAGTACAGGATTACCTCCAATGTTATGATATCTTGGATGACAGGAGTATAGTATCTTTACTGCTCTTTTCTTGTTTTCTGCATAGGCAGCCTAGCCTTGTCAGAAATTAGATTATCCAAGACTGGAAAATTTAGCCACTTGGATGCTGTAGAAATTATGCTGCTAGCTCTCTCCGTAAGAAAAATATCTTAGGAGCAGATGCAGAGATATCACATTTAAACACCCTGTTCTTCGGCATTTTTGAAGGTCAGACCCCAAGAAACTAACCCGTATTCTGGGATTCCCACTGAAATGGTGGTGCACAACAGCAGTGGTACAGGCCCTTTTGTCAGCTGTGTTCTGCACGTTGTTCTGGTGTTCTGCACTGACGTTGTAAACCACAGTAAAATACAAATAGCTCTGTTCTAACTGCTGCAACAGAAGGTCCTCTGTCTCCCAAACATCATTTGATCCAAGAGGGATTGAACTGGCTAAAAAGCAGCTTTCATCAACACCCTCTCTGTTCCAAGTGAGGAGCTTGCACCACTGGAACTGCCTATTCACAAAGCTCGTGGGAAGACAGCCAGCAAAATACAGCATCCATACAGAAAGTGCGTATTGGTTAAAAGATGGCAACTCAGGAGAAATGCTGCTGATACAATTTGTCTACAGTGGGAAGTTTAAACATTCAGTTCTCACTTCTGTACCACTGTATCTCCTGGTTAGTGGATGTCAAAATGTTGCAGTTGAGAAACATCTCATTTTGTGCATACAAATCAATGGTCTGATTGATTGCCCTCAGACTGATTTTTGTTCAAAATTGCTGAAGCTCCATTACCTGGATGACATGAGTCAGGGAAATTAAAGCGTCACTGATTATGATGTTATAAAGCAAGCTGAGTCTGCAAAAGAACGGCCTACGTATTTGGTATCAGGGCACGCTGTATTTGCAATTGACACTTTGAAGGCAGATACCTAGTATTAGTCAGAGCAACCTACGAGAAAAGCAGCACACAGTGGTGAAGCAAGGCCAGCTGGACGTGGAGTGACTGAAGGGTGTTTCACCTTGGCCTCTGGCAGTGAGCAAATATCCAGAACTTCTTATGGACAGCAGGATTTACCTCCAACTCTGTTGCTTAAATGTGGGTGTGTGGAAAGCTAGGACATTGCATCAGCAGAGGTCCAGTCAATGCAGGCAGTGCAGTTTAGAGGGCTGTGCTGCTCTGGCTGAAGTAGACACAGTTGGTCGGCTGAATGTCTCTCCAGACTCTGCAGCCTACACTGGCTCATTTTTTGTTGACTGTAAGCAGATGTTTGGCCTCTAGTTCACACACAGGTGTCTACAGTCCAGACACCTACATCTCACACAGGCTGTAAGTGCACACAGTTTAACTCATTCCTGAGCTGCAAACTTCACCATCGGCGTGCACCTTGGCAGTCAATAACAATAGCAAGCTCCTGTAAAAAGTGGTTACCAAAACATAATCTCCAATTCCCTGGGAATATCAGCTTAGTCCTTCCACTTCATTTCATGCCATGAGGATGTAGGAAACTGAGCCCTGAGCTGAAATGTCTTCTGAATCATGTGTTCACAAAACGCTCAGTCCCAGAAGTCAAGAATATGTAAATACGTATTTCTCACAAACCTTTCACTGACCTTGCCTATTATATATATAACTTCTCCTGGTTTTGCTCTGACAGATTTCCTAGAACTTTCTTAATTCTTTCCAGGTGGCGTCTCTCCAGTTTCACATCTACTGCTGACCACATTTTCTTCCTGTATCTATTGAAAGCACTAACCACTGTACCTGTGCCAAAACACCTCCCCATGGACAGACCCAGGGGGCTTCTGGTGACAAACAACGGCTTGATGCTCATTCACATTATTGCTAACATGTAAACCCACCAAGGATGACCAGAACTAATGGGACCTGACTGTCTTCATAAATTTCCTCGAGTGCCTGCTGTGAGGCAGAACATGCTCTTGCCAATGACCTCTGAGATTGCACTATAAAAATAACCCAAACATTTAAAAAGCAACAAGAGGGGAAGGATGCATTTTATGTCAATTCAGTCAAAAAGTCCTCAGAATTAGTTGCCTGAAGTGTTTGGGAACGCTGACAGAGTATAATAGCACAGAGACTATTTTCTTGCTTCTCAGCAAAGACAGCATTAATCGTCTGGGCTTAATATAGCCTTCCACATGCCAACTGGGTGCAAAATTATGGCTGGTATTAGAAAACCACTTACCATGTGGACAGGCTTAAAGTGCAATAAGCTGTGGGATGTAGATGCAGATGGAGTATGCCTAAGGACATAGAGTGACCTTGAGAATTGTATGCCGTGTCTCTGGAGACATAGTGCCTCTTCATTATGGACCGTGACAGAGATGGATCTCTTCATCAGTGGTGGGGCAAGGAAGGACTTGGATTTGGAGTCACACTTGAATGTTGTGATGCAGGTATATCTCGAGATGTCTGAGCGCAAGAGGTTTACTGGAATCGGTTGTGTACACCGTTATAATATCTGTATGCATAATACATAGACCAGTATACATCAGGATTGTGCCAGGGAGAAAATGTACAGCTCTGGGTGTTTGCAAGAACGCCATGTATAGAAGAAAACACAGACCTGTAAGCATCCTCCATCCTCTTCTCCACCCAGCCTGGTTTGATTGGTGTACCTTCTGCCAAATAGCTATGCTGATATTGATAGAGAGCAGATATATGGCTCGGTATCTCATCTGAGATTTTGTCTTAGCACCTGAAAAATGCAGAGTATGACAAATAAGGTCAAACCCTTTAACACCTCGTATTGTAACACATGTACACCACAGTTAGAGATGCTGTTCTAGTACTACTGCGCAGTAGAGTGGGCTTAATTGTTCAATGCTTATGTAACACACTTTTTTCTGTACATTAATTGTGTCTCAATCCTGTTTTTCTCCCAGTAGATTTCCTCAAAAGTTGTTCATAAACAGTTTTGACTATGAAGTTACAGGTTTTGCAGTGAATTCTTTGTTGTTCTGTCTGTAGTTGGCCTCTCTGGTTATGCGGTGATCTCTCTCTCTGATCTCTGATGAGAAGATTAATTTGAAGAGCATGGTAATAAAAGTATTGTTGGTGAAATCTTTTGGACAAATGTATATCTTTGCTAAAATTAGAAGACATTCAGCCTAGTATTTCTGTGGTTATCCAGTTACTGACATACAACGACATCACGCAGAGTGAGTCAAGCAGAAGGCTGATTCATGGATCATGATTTTTCATAATCGACCAATGCCAGTATTTAGGTAATTATGTCTGTACAGGATGTTATGTCATGTCTATCCTACATGTATTGCCAGTTACCGAGAAAGCTGCTTCTTATTAATAAAATATAACTTTCCTGCCTTAAAACATTTTCACAATTGTGGGAATTTCTCTTATTACTGAGCCACATGCCACCTCGGAGAAAGTGACAGGGCTCAACTTGTGTGAATTAATGCTGAACTGGAAGCACAGCGGAGACTACCCCATGGCTCCTTGTCTGATGGCTGGAAGGATGAAAGGTTTGGCAGCAGGGCTGGAACTGAGAGAAGCGAGTAAAATGAAGAAGTGGAAGTGAGAACATCCCAGGCATTTCTAACGGCATCTTGTGTTAGTGACCAAATGCTGCGAGGTCACTGAACGCCCTTTCGCCTGTTTCGACCTGTGTTCCTGCAGGTGCCTCTGCACTGAGTGCCACCAAGACCCACCAAGCTGAGGGGCTGACCCAAGTCTCACCTTCTAGCTGGGAAGGGGGCCATGGGGAAATGGATGGATACTGTGCCACCCTTTGGCTATTGCAGTTGTCAGGAGGTAGGAGCATCCTTTACTGCTGCATGCCCTCTTGTGCAAATCCCTCTTCTGGCCACAGTCAGGAAGGGGAAAGGTGGCTTCGCAAAATGCAGCGGCTATGTACTTAACATCTTGCGTTGTCATCACTGGCTGTGGTGGTTCTTAGTTGTGTTGGAGATCTGCTTTCCTTCCCCGCCTGAAACTGGGCAGCGTAGCTGTTCTCCTCAGTGCTAGGCCAGCGTTTGGGCTGTGAATGAAGGGTCAGCCCTGTCTCTGGAGCACAGACATGCATCAGTCTCTGACCCTCTCACTGCAAATCTTCCAACAAACTCTGTCCCGTGTTCAGATTTGGGGAGAGGTGGCCTTAGTTGCCTGCTAGAACTCTAATGCACACCTTCCAAAAACTACTGGAGCCTATCTGGAGGGCTAAATAACAAGGTGCAAGGTGCTTGCTGTCAGGCTGGAGAGCTGTAGCTGTGCTGGTGGTCATCTGAACCCTGCCAGCTCCTGTGTTCCTTCTGCTGGAAGATTCCTCACCATTCCTGCTTCCTCTTCCTTTTCCCCTCCCCATGCTAGGAAAGGCTCCTTGGCTTTTAGGTGGGGGCAGATCATGGCAGATGTGTGTTCTTCTTCGAGAATCGCCCGTTGTTTGGCTTAATTAACCCTGACAGGTTGCAGTTGCTGTTATGGAAGAAATGTCAAGAGAAATTAGACCAGCTGGTAGCATGAAAACCAGGGAAGCCAGGACTGCGCAGTGCCTCACTTTCCTGGAGAAGTTTGATTTGCTTTCATGATGGAGGTGGCGGGGAACTGGATGGCTGTGAGCAGAAGAGGTTGGCCTATGTCACCCACTCTTCGCACAGTCCCCTTGCACTGGGATCCACCGAGGGGACAGTGAGGAACAGTTCCCCAAACAAGCTCAGCAGGAGATCTAGCCAGCAGCAACTGGCGTGGCTGGGCTGTCATGAGAGCCAGGACAGCCCTGGGATTCGGCTTGGCTTGGGGTCCCAGTTCCCTGAGGCGTAAGGCTGCGAGGAGCTCTGGGGCTTAGCTGAGCTCCTCGGGGAGGAGAGAAGCACTGCTGAGTTGCTTCTTTATCTTTTATTGTATCTATGAGTGCCTTCAGCTGCTGCTTCTCACCACTTCCTTCACCTTTATACCTATTGACTTGAATGATTTCAGACATCAAGAAATTTTGCTGCGTTTATCAACAGCTTTTATGCTTTTTTTTCTGTTAAAGCAATCAACCTTCATATTTTGATGTTCCATTAGACCATCACATTTGAGCTCTTCACTTTCTGCAGTGATCTGATTTTAAAAAATGAGAAGCTGGTGTAATAATGCGCAGTGCAGCTGCACAACGTGGCTGCATTGTAAATACATATTTCCCCCATATGATCATCTCTTCCTCTGTGCTCTCCTGTGGGACATGTAGCTTGTAAGTCTGCAGATGGCACAAGCCTGGAATAGAATTTCACTTATGTAGAACTGGCTTTGACACTTAAATATTGCCCAGAGTTCAGGAGTGTGTTTTGTGCTGTGCGTCTTGGGGATGCAAGCAAGTAAAATTTCACTTCTGCTTTATGCATTGGCAAAAAAGTCTCTTTGTTCTACCACAGACAGGAACCTACTCGCTAAAGAGATGTTACTCATATTTAAATATTAGCAACATGACCTTGCCAGACCTTGCCATGGCATGGTATCTCTGGCTTACCAAGCTCATAAGTAAGTTTGGCTTCTGGTAGCACAGAAGGAATATATTTCTCTGTTTTGAACCCCCAGGCTGCACGTCCTGTTGCAGGAGTTGGAGGTCTCGCTCCTGCTGTCTGCACTGGGCTCAGTGCAGGAGAGCTTCTCTGGGACACCTCAAGGGAGTGGACCATGAGCTGCATTGCACCAAGAAGCGGAGGAGAGACCAAGCACTCAGAGAGGAGTGCAGAGAGGAGGAAAAAGGATGGTTTTGTGAGGGAATGTTAATCCACAAGGGACAAAGGCTTGTCTGCAGCAGAGGTGCTGGCTTTGGTAGCCTTGATGGCAGTAGCTGCTCCACACTGTCAGGCCCCTGTGCTGCACCAGCGAGCTCCAGGCCCTGGGGCTGCCCAGGGGTTGGTCTAGGCATAGGGTTACCCAGGGCAGGAGGTTATAGGATGCAGCAAGACAGTCATGGCCTCTTGCTCACTACACCCATGTGTGCAGAGGAAACCTGAACAATTGCTGGCTGGTGATATCCCTGCTAGTCTGCAGTAATCAGTGCGTCCTGGTTTCTCTGTGTCAGCCAAAGGCTCAGCTTACCCCTGTGAGAGCAGTCCCATGGTCTTGTGCATTGTGTCCTTCATCCCCATCCCACTCCATGTTCCTCAAAAGATCACAGCATTGCTAATTCTCCCTCTGTTGTGGTCAGGGCAAAGAGAGGTGCTCTGTTGTTCTGTAGAAGACCTGGTCTGTGGGGACAATCTCTCCCCTCTCACTTGGGGCTTGATCTGACACTTACTGCACACATCCAGGGTGTAAGAGGGCAAAGGGAAGGGGATATGACGTCTATGAGAAACATGGCTCACATACGAGTCCCTGATCCCACGTTCATTCATTTCCCCCTTCACTCTACTCACTTCCAGAGGTGCTGCTCTGCTAGGTTGAGTGTGATCAGGCTGCACAAAACACTTGCTGTCTGCGGTCACAGCAGGTCTGCCTGTCCTCTGGGTGATGAGTTTCCAATGAATTTATAGAAAGAGACCTGAATCTGCTAGGCATCACTGCTCCCTGGATCCTAACGTCCATTTCCTTGCTAGGAGAGCTTCAGGAGCTGTGAGCATGGGGAGCCACCTCTTCACCCTGTGTGAAGGGCTGTATGTGTTTGTGTGGTGCTGATGATGCTGTGTGAGGTGGGAATGCACCTCTGCCTATGTCTCTCTGTACACATCAGGCCACTGCCTCAGCTGGGGCTGCCTTCTGCTGTTGTGCCTGGCAGAAGGGCACACTCCAGGGCTGTCACACAACGTGGCTGCTTTACTATTTTTTTTCACAAATCAGGAATATTTCACTGACCAAAACTGCCCATGACTTAGAAGGGGCCTGCACTAGACCTGCCAGTTTAAGGCATCTTAACACAAACACGCACAGAGCCTCTTGGAACTCTTGAACTGGGCTCTGTCTTGTGTATCAGAGTGTTTTCCATCGAAGCAATTGAGATGCAGAAATGCTGGGAGCTCTGGAGCCCTTCTGTGCACTCAGAGCTGTCTCAGGGCTTCTCAGCCGTGTCAGCAAAACTGACTGCTTTGGGGCTGAAGGTCAGAGGCTAGTCTAGGACTTTTTGGAGCAGCTGCCATTGGTGGACCATTGGAAGCATTCCTCTTCTCGTGTCCTGCGTGTCTACAAGTCCATGTCCTACAAATCTGCCTGCTTGAGCACAGCAGTAGCCAGCCTGGCTCAATGATTTGTCCTAGGTGAAGCAGGCAGCTGGGTCATTGTCCCATACTTTGCATCCCTTGGTCTAGCCTACTTGGCTCAAGAGCTGGGACCTGCACCTGATGGAAGCCCTTGTCCTTCCCGTTACTGCTGTTGGGTTGGGCACAGCAGGTCACTGCTGCAAGTGGTGTGGGCTGCATTGGCATCCAAACAGGCTTTGGTCTGAGGGTGATGCCAGTTGCCTTTGCCCCAAGCCTCCACATATGAGTGGAGGTAGCTGTAGTGATGGAAAAGATGGCTGCCCCAGCTTGCTGGTGCTGCTGCCTTCTTGGAAGTTTCCAGCCCTGACCAATCTGCCAGGCAAGCTGTGCAAGTTTCATTCCCTTGTCTGAGTTGTGCAAAATCCTCAGGCTTAGTTCGCAACCATTTTGATGGCTTCAACAAGTCTGGTTTTTTCATGGCTTGTATTCAGGAAGGCTCCTGTGAACTGCTCTCCCAGCAGTGCTGCGTAGGCCCTCCACCCTTGCAAGGGCAGCGAGAACAAGCTGAGGTACATTTGTTCTTCCACTGGCATGTCTGAATCTGAGAGAAGGCACCTCTCTGTTGCCTGAGGCCTTTCTCACTCATGGCCCTGCCCTGAGTTAGTTAAAGCAGCACAATCTCCCCTCTGAGCTCTCTCATGTCAGTTTAAAAGTGGCTTACATCTGCTTTTTAATTCATAATTTCCTTACAGACTTAACTTGGATCATCATAAGCTGTTTCCAGTCCTATAGAGTGTGAGCGAAGGCAGGGGACCTTCAACTAAATGCATGTAACAGCAGCACAATTTTATGGGTGGGCATGCTCCTAGCAACGTGACTGAAGGCGTGTGTATATTCACAGCCATTAAAGTCAAAATAAATACAGTGCGGATGGCCTGGTAGATTCAAACAGTGAATGCTGTAGCAGGAACTGCTGTCAGTGTCCATGAGCAAAGAAAGACAAAGTTCATCTGAAGAAAAAAAAGGTGTATTCACTCTGCATTATTCACCCAACCACAGCTTCTCCTCAGGGAGACCAGGCTGGTAATGGCTGGAACAGAGGAAGGCAAAGCAAAAGGTACAACAAAAACTGCAACAGAAATGAAGCCTTTTGTCATGTTTCACCTATTGGTGCTAAGCTATTAAATGCATTTGCTCAGGGTGGGAGGATGTGGAACCCTCAGGCAGGAACAGCGACACACAGAGACACTCCTGAGACTTTCCACGTTGGCTGTGAAAGATGCTCCAAGGATGTTTTTTTGGTGTTGTACTGCAGGACCTGCTTGAAGGAAGGAGAGACACCATCCCCCTATTCACTATGGGATTGCAAAATAGTGGGAGTGGAAGGACTATCACCTGTCTGGGTCAGGAGGGAAGACCTAGTGATGGTTCTCCTGTCCTTGTATACATGCTCATGAAAAAACCTATAGAAGTTAGCTATCATTAATCTCTCGGCAAATTACGATAAGGTTTGGGGACCAGCTCCTCTGGGCACTTTAGTAAACCTGAACCTTATTAGACATCTTCCGGAAAGTCAGCAGAGTCTTTGTACATTTGCTTCAATGTTATTAATCTACAAGGGTTACTCAATTAGGGGAGTCCGCTAACTTGTAAAACTTTACTTATTTACACTGTTTCTTGGAGAGGGATTTTCTCAAAACGCGATGATGATAAGCTTAGGCATTACAAATCCTCTTGCTGCCTTTGTCAACAGGCAGCCTGAGAGCATTAATCAGAGACGCACGCTTCCTGGCGGTGGCTTCGTTCCAGTTCCCGGCCGCTGGGCATGGCCCTGCGAGGCACCAGCTTCCCCTCACGTCTGGTGGAGCTCTGCACACCAGCATTAGCCTTTTCCAGGGCTGGAAACCCCATTAGAAAGGCAGCAGGAGATTGGGACGTTTCTCATGGCCCTCTTTTTAGGCAACAGGCAAGGCAAGGCTGTCTTAGCCTCAAAAGCAAAGTGCTCTAAAGCGTGCATTTCAGTTCAAGGCAATTTTCTTGCACCGTACTCGTCTCTACTGCATGAAGCTTCAGCAGAGCAAGGTGCGGGGTACGCCTGGGCTTCAAAGCGTGCTCCAGATCACTTTCCAGCCAAGTGAAAAATTTTGGTTCAGATTACTCCTGCAGAGAAGGGAAATGGAGCACAGGGTGAGGGCGACTGAGAGTGTTGTGACCTCCCATCCCTTAAGAATGTCTTGATCACCTTGAGGGGTGTCCCAAATGCTCCTTCTTTGCCTAGGAGCCTCCAGGTGATTTCAGTCCAAGCCAGGTATGCAGCTCTGTGTTATTCACATGGCAAACGTGGTAGGTAAATGCTGCCGATCTGCTACTCCTGGGCAGTGCTGGTACACGTTAATGGTACAAGGAACTTGCCGCAGTTTCTGCCCTGTCCCAGCCTGGGGTGTTATTTATCCTGGTGTCACTGCTGCAAGTGAGATTTAACAAAGAAGAGTTTCACATTCCTGCTAATTACTGAGGTTTTGCTCCGGGCACTTCGTGGATCTTCCTCTCCCTGGTGTGCAGACACTGTTGCTGCATGAAGCATGAGGTTTGAATCCACCCGGCAGACTGGGACAAGTCCTTCCTCCATGATGGATTCACTGAGATGGTACTGGGGCAGGTGAACCCATCTGCTAGCTGGGTTTGGGAAGAAAGCCACTGTCTCAGGCAGCGAGAAATAAGGGTAGCATCCAGCTGCCAGAACAGGCAGATGTTAGAGACACAGAGGGTTTGATACAGGTTATGTAGAACTGAATTATTGGTCCTTTTGACCCTTTGTCCAGTGTCTGCCTGTCTGGCTACTCAGACTTCTTTATGTGTTATTCAGAGCCTTATTCTATGTATTGACATTTGCCTTCTTTGAAAGCTGCAGGGAGAGGATAACCCACTGCCTTCTTACATGGAAAATGCCAGTAATGAAATTGGATGCAGCAGGTTCTCCCTTCACTGAGAGCTCCATGGTTTCACAAATGAGTCGCAAGTGTGTTGGTAGCCTTTGTTGGTAGCCTTTGCTGCCTTGAAGGGGTTTGCTTCTTGAAGCAAATTGATTTCCCCTCAGAGTCAACATGAAAGCAAAGTTTTCTAGCCCTGACTGTTCTACAGGTGTCTGTGCAAGATCTAATATAGGTGTTAATGTGCATACAAGGATGTTGCTAGGAAACTTGTGAGAATAAATGAGAAAATGCTGTTAACAGAGGCAAGCGACAGGGCCTCAAAAGTCTTCCATTGCAGTCTTGCTGATGTCGTTATTATATAAACAGGGCCAGCTGTGGAGTTGGGTTGGGTCTTCTCCTGGTGTCAGTGGGCCTGCTTAAATAGCAACAACAACAACAAAAAAGGTTTAGATTGGTTCTTGTAGTGGCGTTTTGATGTTGTTCCATCTCAGATAAGTGTCATTGCACTATCTGCTTCTGGAAAGGGTAGGTAAGTGTTTTCTCTCTCGATTAGTTGGTGGGGACTCTGCTGTGACTTATTTCACTGTACCTATTTTGCACTCGCTGGTGGCCAGTCTGAGCCAGCCTGTTCTAGACCTGTCTGAGTATCAAGTTGGGACTGTGCTTTTCTAGTTGGCCTGAAAATGCTTTGTGGTGTCTGGGGTACTGAGGGAGGTGACTTTTTGCCACTACCTTTGTTGATCTCCAGTGAGCCTCTTGGAGTTAAATTCAGCTCAGAGGTGATCTTGAATGAGAGATTTTTTCCTTAACTCTTTGTGATGTAAGACCAAGGGATGCAAAGTGAGCACGGACTGCTTATACCTTACATTTGGAAGAGGCCAAAAAATTTTTGAATCAGGTTGCCTGTGGGTGCACGTAATACATGATCTTCCCAAGCTAACTCTCTAGGCTTCTCCTCCTAAAGGCATATTATTTCTGTAACAAGTGTTGGTCTTCCTGCTATTAGTTATTCTAAGAAGCAACCCCTTTTGCTTCTTGCAAAGGGCTAGGGAGTGCTGAGTTTGCCCTCTTTTGGAGAAACATTAAATTGTGTATGTCAGGTACTTTCTGACTGCTCTAAAAGTTAGAGCTGGCAATCCTGGCTTGCTCCCAGCTGAAGCTGTGAGATTCTGCTCCTTTAGCTTCTTTTTAACTTCTGCAGTACGTAATACTTCCCTTCATGTCATTACTTATTGCATTTCTTTGTTTTTAGAAACAACTAGAAAAAACCCTAACCAAACAAATCAATTAAACTGCGGCAGAAGAAGTTTTCTTTAAGTGTAACCATTTGTTCTCTCAGAGAAGAGGGACCTGCAGGTGCCTGCTGTCAGCTGGAGAGAGGCAGTCTATGCTGTGGTGCTATGAGTGGAAGTGAGCAAGTTGCGTGCCAGATAAGCTTTTTTGGAATGAATTGGGGATGGAGTTGTTCCTCGTGTGTCCTGATGTGTAACTCATTTATGTAGCTCATCCTGAAGAAGCCCTGGTAACTTTTTAGCCCATTGCATGCCAACTGCTATTGCAAAAAACCCACTGGAATAATTTGGTGAGCTTAAAATGTTTGTTGGAAGAATTCTCTCTTCCTTGGCTCCCTAGTGTTCAGATACAGAGATTTATTTTTTTAATCTTTAAGGCTTTGCGTGGCTAAAAGATTGTGTGATTATTTTTTTTTTCACATCTCTTAGCTGATCTCAAAAAAAAAAAATTCATTTCGCTACAAACTTTGTCTCAGCTACAGCCTAAAGCCTTCACAACTACAACAACGCTACTACTGTGAACAAAGTTGCCTTTATTTCAATGAATCCAACTGTGCAGAACTCAAAGGGAATTAGCTGTGCAACCATTTAAAAATGACTCAAATGCATTTCTATGCACAAAAAGTCATAGCATTAAAATCTCGAGTCTTTTCAGGACGTGTCCCCTTTGTGCAGCTGGGAATTGCCCTACACTAATAGCATGAAGCTCTCATTCCTATCCCTTCATGACTGTCAGGCATTAAAGATGAGAGGGTTTTTGTTGTACAGGGTTTTTATGCCTAGAAAAGCATCGCTTGCTCAAGGCTGAGTCTGAATCTAGTCTGTCCAGAGTGGGGATAGTTTGGGGAGCGATGCCTTTGAAACTGAGTTATTTGTAGCACTAGAATACATCTCAGTGCGGATGGATTAATGGGTAGAGTGCAACTGAGCTGGTGAAAGGTACCTGATTAATTCAGTTTTGACAGGACTGTATAATTGATCACCTGGATCACGCCTCCAATTAGGCATATCACATTCTTTATTTCTACAGCTGTAGAGTCTAGCAATACCATACCAAGCCATAGTGTGCTTGGTGCTGTACAAACAGAAGTAAAGATACGATGTGAGAGAGCACACACCTGAAAAATATTGAGACTATCTTAGAAGGCAGTGCTGCTCACTAGTGAAATATTAGACTATTAAAGCTTTCATGCTTAATGGATTCCTGACTATTTCCATAAATGTCCAAGCTTCCGTCTTTGCAGTTGTTCCCTCATGAAGGCCAACTTTGCTACCAAGGAGAAATAAGCTGAAGAAGGCTATATAAGGGGGCAGGAGAAGCATTGCAAAGGTGGATGTCTGGTGATGCTGCAGATGATGTGGGTTTTAGGTGCCAGGGTCACCAGAGGTTGAAGTCTGGCTTGTGAGGGATGTGCGGGTTCCTGCCTTCTGGGAGACTGAAACTCTAACACAGGGCTATAGAAAAGAATGGAAATTTCCCTGTGAAGTGGCCTGTCCCAGGCAGAAACAGGTCACTGTGCCTTGTTATAGACATGACCGAGGTGATAAGGGAAGCTGGCTAGGCTGGAGCTCCTGGTTCTTGTAAGAGCATTAGCTGCACTTGCTGTGAGCCCGTCTCTCATAATCAAGCAGCCTAGGGAAAGAGGGCTTAAACTGAACTGCTGCCCCTTTACAGCGGGGGGGGGGGAGGACCCCTGCCGCATACCTCTGCATCACACCTTGGGGCTACTGTTCCTTGCACAGCTTGTGCTCCCCTTGCTAGTGATTTAGGAAGTATCACTGCATAAATCAGTATGCAGGGAAATAACTTAGCATCTCTGCCAGGTGTCTGTTTTCCTGTAGTCTTCCCCAGTATTTCAGACTGGATCGGTAATGAGCAGAGAGCTATATTTGTGTGGAAGTGAGATGCCAGCTCCTTCAGGATTCATTTATTGGGCTGCAGGCCAAGGCGTATTCTGGCACTTGACTGCATGTTACTTGCTGCATTTAGTTAATCCAGCGGGGAAGGTTTTAAATTTTCAATTCAACAATGTGAATGCATCATTGCCCAGTCGTCTGATTTTCTTACTAGTAACATGTGAGTAATGAGGAGTGGGGTTTAGGAGGAAAGAATCAACAGTGTTTTTTATCTGAGAAGGGTCAAGATCCGCTCTGCGGCTCTGGGCTCCTTCTGGTACAGGTAAGATAAGTACTGTGCTTTTGTCTTCACAACATCAAGATCCATTTTGTGAGACACTTCTGAAAAATCAGGTTTGTAGCTGCTTGTCTTTGCCTTCCTAGAGAAAGCCAACTTCTTTGCTCCCTTTTGGGAGCAGGATTCATCCTTGGAGATGACACCTCCTGGAAACCGTTATAGAACATAGTATCCCTGGTAACTGGAGCAGATATTTCTATACTCAGAAGAGATCTGTGCCATGTTAAACTGAGAGTTGAATGAGTGGTAGAGGACAGCTTCAGAAAAAGCTTCTCTGAGTCACTGGAAGTAGGATCAGGAGTCTATGCGAGTTGTCCAAATGTAACCATACACACAAGTGTAAAACCAGTTCCAATTTCTGTAATACCTGCATTATGTTTCAAACAGTGGTATGTCCAGGGAAGTCGCTTAGACCTCACCTGTCCTACATACATTTTAAATTGCTACCAGAGTGATACCACTCTGAGAAACTGAGTTGGTTAGCATGCCCTGTATCAGTATGAGCTTGCTATGTTTCTTTACTGATTAAATTATATTAAGTACTGTCGTTGTGATGTAGAGACTTTGATTCACTACCCTATCTGAAAACAAGTCGGAGCTGAGGGAGCTGGACTGCTTCATCCTGGAGAAGAGCAGGGTCAGGGGAACAAACACCTGTCTTCCAATGGGTACATGGAGGTCATCAAGAAGGTGAAGTCAGGCTCTTTACTGAGAATAATTAATCCCTGGAATAGGTGGTTTAGAGAGGTTGTGGAGTCTGTGTCCTTGGAGGCTTTGAAGAACTGACTGGTCAAAGCTCTAAGCAACCTGGTCTGGATTGAATGTTAACCCTGCTGAAATTGTTAATTTGCTATTTTTTTAAGTAAGATATGTTTTTTTCTTAAATTACTTGGGTTTTTTGCTTAAATTAGTTGCCTCATAGGCAACATTTTTAATTCAAAGTTTTAAGAAAAAATATCTATCAAACCCCTGCTGTGTTTGAGAAGCACTAGGACTGGAATGTCTCCACAAGAAGCTGTAATGTGAAGAAAAACGCTTTTGTTAAGAATTCAGTTGAAAAACTTGGACCTGGTCTATGCTCAGTTTTTGGTGTGTCTAGACAGAGTGAATAACACTGGGGGTGGTAACTAGGACTTCTCAGAATTATTTCATGTTTTTATTCCAGTTGCACCCAAGGGTCCACTGGTAATGAAGCCCCCCATAAGTTGGTCCAGCGCATCCCTTTGAAGAACACGCAGATGAAGAAGAAAGTGAATTTCTTATTAAGGGCTTAATTTAGCTAAATTGAGTTGAACCTGTGCTACCAAACTGAAAACTCCAATTGGTTTCTAAGAAGTCTTATCCTCCATAGTTCTCCGGCTTGGTTTAAAGGACTACATGTTCCCCCAGCAGAACATGCTGTCTCTGGCTGACCAACACCCAACTGTTACTGCCTCCTGTCTTTTTGGGAGCACCTTGTTTTCAAAAGGGCAATATCGGTGGAAGTCACGTGGTCCCTGCTCTTCATACTGGTACAGCATAGAGAAATGCACACATGATGTGATGACAGAGGATGCAGTGCAGAGGAGAACAGGCATGGAGTGATGAGAAAAGAGGTGCAGGATACCACTGTATAGCCCAGGTCTACAAGCATCTCGCCAGTGATCAGATAAAGAAATGCAGACATGAGAGTAGTGAAAAAACAGTATTAAAAAAAGAACAGAATCCAACATATGCAAAAATTCTCCATATGTAGTAAATCTGGATGCAGTGTGGACTTGCAGACCAAGGAAGGAGGAGTAAGATGTAAAACGTTGCTAGAAAATCTATAAACCCAGCTCCATATGGACCTTAGATGGAGGAGGAAGAATACATCAGCATCGTGTTCCTCCTTGTGAAGAGAAAGGTGGGATGTTTGCCAGGAAGTATGTAAAACAATTCCGACTGTATTATCACTCAGTTTTTCCAGAGGAATTTTCCTTGAATAAGTAGATCTAGGCAAATAATATTTCTTTCAATGGACTGTTAAGGTTTCAATTACACTGACAGTAAATTATTGGGTTTACCTAGACAATACGGAAACAGACCTTCTATAGCAAGAATCTGAGTGCAACAGTAGCACTCAGCAGGTGAGTGATAGCCGTGAAAAAATAAAATAGAAACAGCAACCAGAAGAGGTAATAACTTCCTCAGGTTCAGGTTTGTGCCCTCTGGCATGAGACGTCGTCCTGCCCTCCTGAAGTTGCAGTATTCCATGAGACCAAGCTTTTCTGGAGAAACCAGCAAGTGAGAGAGAGCACAGGCTGCCAAATGCAAGTCAGATGGCACTAGGGAAACGGGCGACATGCAGTTTTCCTCTACGGGTTGGGGCAAGCGGACATTTAAATTGCTGCCTCTACTAGTCATGTCCTGAACTCTGGGCTCTACTTCCTGCACCTCTTTTCCCTTCTCTTGATGTGAGAGGGACCCTGTTATGGTTCCTGGAGGCTTGACTTCTGTGTGCAGTGGCCATGCTCAGTCTTGGCTGTGCTGCACAGCAGCTACAAAGCCGCTTTTACCAGTATGACCCGATCTGTCCCAGACTGTTTTGCTGAGATAAGCAGAAAGTAAGGCAACTAGTGTAGTGGGTTTTGTACTGCTGCGTGAGGCACCTTGCTGAGACCCCTGCTCGCATTTCTCTTACTGTGACTGTATTGTTGTTGAAAGCGTTCATTGCCATTCACCTTTAGAGTTTAATTTGCATAATCATTTTTCTTGCAAGGCTTCAGAATTGGCTGATCTGGACTCTCCACTTCAAAATATCTTAACTGTGCTTTTCAATATGCACACAATGCTGTGAGAGAGAACAAAACGATCTTGTTGTGTTACCATAGAGACATTCGGGGTCTAAGAAGGGTTCCTGCTTGAAATTGGACTGTTAAAGGGACAAGGGGCTGTTAAAATTTGATGGAGGGTTTAATCCTTGACCAGGCACTGGTGTAAATCAGTGCCATGAAGGTGAAATGGACTGGCAGTCCCCATGTAGTTCTTTACAGACAGCACTTTTCAGTCCAGCAGGCCCAAAGGGGCTGTTGTCATGGTAGATTCAGGAAAAAAGAGGTGGAGGGAGAGGGGAATGGTCCAGGAAATTCACTCAAAAATGTTAAATCACTTTATGCTTTTCCTTCGTTTTCCTCCTTCTTTTGATTTGAGTGCTAATTAAGAGGCTTTCCTTTGCACTTAGAGAACTCAACTTTGCTTTTTAAGCATACATTTTTTAAGCACCACTAAATGAAGACGGGGTAAGGGAAGGTGCAGGGCTGACAACTCTGCTCTGGAGACTGAAGTCCTGCATTCACAGTTAAAGGCAAATAGTGGGACTGTAGCTGCGTTCCTGTGGTGACCTGGAGAAAACACGATTTGGACTGAGAGGGCACTACCTTCTACAAGCCTGTTGAGTTTTTAGTGCTGGTGCTGTAATTGCCAGCTATAATGACAGTTTTGTGCAATGGAGGGAGAAGCAAGACATTTTCTATGTACATAAAGGGAAGCAAAAATTGATTGGGAGTAGATTCAGCAACAAAGGCTTCCGGCAGTTAGCATTGTCTTTACTTGGGACTACAGTGCCTGGGTTATCCATGTGAACATCAAAACGGTGCTTAGAAATCCTACTTGCCAAATTATTTCAAAGCCCTAGTGCAAAATGGAGAGAGAGTCTGTGTTCTGCCCCATATTAGTTAATTGATGTGGAGCCTGGAATTATAATCCCTAGACGGGGATTTCAAACAGCATTGGTGACTTCACCTTTTGTTGTTATGTGACTGCGGTGGGAGATGCAAATCTGCCTTGTGTTCTACATGGAGCTACTCTTCTCCTCCCCAGCAGCAGCTGCTGGTTCATGCTCTTGGGACGTCCTGGCTCTGGAGTCTGGCGAGGGCAGGGTTTAATCCTTTCTGCTGTCCTGAAGTCAGCTCTGATGACTTCTTCCTCTAGCTTAAGCCCTGGCGGACTCACCTGATGACTCTTTCATTATGTAGTGAGCATGGTAAGGTTTCTAAAAAAGTGTTCTGCTCTCTTTGCTGTGAAACAAACCCTTTCTGGCCTAGGCTAATGTGAATCATGCACACCCTGCCCTGCATAGGAAGCCATGGAGTATTGTGCCAAAGCAATATGTTCAGCAGAGCTATACTTGTGCACATCCAAGATACTGTTAACTCCTCGAGTGCCATGTACTCTGACAAATACCATGTGGGATATGGCTAACACCAAGCAACGGCAGGCAATACTGCCAGTAATAGCTTGGGAGCTTGCATTCCTGTCAGCAGTGATTTACAGGGTGGTTTAAACTCCTTCCAGAACAGGTGAAAGGAAGATCAGCTGGCGTGGGCTCAGGGCACCTTCCCAGTAGCACAGCAAATGTTGCCTCAGAATGGTAGGGGTTGGAAGGGACCTCTGTGGGTCATCTAGTCCAACCCCCCTGCCAAAGCAGGGTCTCCCACAGCAGGCTGCACAGGACTGCGTCCAGGTGGGTCTTGAATATCTCCAGAGAAGGAGACTCCACAACCTCCCTGGGCAAACTGTTCCAGGGCTTTGTCACCCTCAGAGGGAAGAAGTTCTTCCTCATGTTCAGATGGAACTTCCTCTGCTTCAGTTTGTGCCCATTGCCCCTTGTCCTGTCGCTGGGCACCACTGAAAAGAGTTTGGCCCCATCCTCCTGACAC
>Ga0065711_1003583_pt1 | contig 28047 bp, 13 predicted proteins | sample Hoacrofraction12_FD_59098 | JGI IMG/M metagenome (GOLD analysis project Ga0065711, IMG submission 59098) | Hoatzin crop microbial communities from Cojedes, Venezuela - Epithelial fraction 12 v2 (version 2) | ecosystem: Host-associated > Birds > Digestive system > Esophagus > Crop | place...
AAGGGAAGGGAAGGGAAGGGAAGGGAAGGGAAGGGAAGGGAAGGGAAGTGGCCACTCGGCACTTCTCAAGTATGATTTTCATTCTCTGTTGTGCTACCTGGGTAGGCACCGAGTTCCATTTCTCCATGCTGTTTAGACACCTTAGATCCCTTTAATTACCATGAATATGTGACAGATGTAAATCACTATATACCTTGGCATTTGTTTCTCTGCCTTAATACTTCAAAATAGTGTAGATGTCCCTCTCTTAATTCAGTGCAGTTTATGAAAGTGAATCTGAGGGAAGCCAGGTGAATACTGTAGACAGACTGATCTACCTCGGTGCACAGAAAAGTGTGTGAGCAAATCCTGGACAGCTGAGAGGAACCGGGACCTTCAGCCATTTTCTTCCTTAGCATCGTTACAGATGAGCTCTGGTAGTGGGGGAACTGAGAAGTTCCTTTCTCTGCCTTGTCCCTGTGCCAGAGCTTACTGGCCTCGTAGCACAGCTGGCAGCAGGGAACATCAATTCATGCCCGAGCTCCTTCTGCGCATAGTTTGGCATATCAGTTCACATGCTGATGAAACTGTATTTGAGCTAAGATGCATAACAGGGAACCTTCTTGGCTAGAAGTGAGGTACTGCACAGGAAAAGGAAGAAAAAGGAAACCTCGGGAAATACCATTTCCCTTGATAGGTTAGATATTTCTCTCTCCGCTCTGCATTTCCATTGCTCTTGGAGGAACAACTTGATTACTATCAATTTAGAAGTATTTATTTTACAATGGTATTTTGTGCATTTTAATAATTTTTGTACATCTTTCTTTCTATTAAAAACAAAAATCTCATAAAAAGCCTTTTACTGGCACAGTTTAGGTTAACTTTGGTTTGAAAGTTAGTCTCACATAAGAAGCATTTATTAGGCTCCTGCAGTCTGGCAAAGCCTGTTTACACACAAAAAAAGATCCTCTCCCATGCTGAATTTGAGGTAGGAATTGATAATACATTTCACAAGTTCAGAGAGGTTGAGGGAACTGGCATTGGAAGATAGGAAATGTCCCAGTATTCTGCTACAAGATCCCAACACGTGCACATGCACAGCTGGTCTCTCACTGCACCATGCATCTTACAGGAATAATAGTTTTCTGCCCTTTCATTGAGGTTTGAAACTTCAGTGATGCTTGCAGTTTTCTGAGAAGTCAGCAGTTTTTCTTCATTGAAGTTTCTTAAACTAGATTTAGCTAATTTTTCAATCTACTGAAATTAAAATGTGAAACTGAATATTTGAGAGCAAATTTCCTGGACTAAATTCTCTGGAGTAAATTCTTTTCCATTTTTCTGTTTTCCTATAATGTTTTTTTTAAAATAAAACGTACATGTATGGGAAAGGAACTATTAATTTTTAATAGCTTGCCCTCCGGTTAATGCATTATATCATGTATTTTAGCAACAAAAAATCACATTGTCGCTTTAAGATGATGTCAGTTGGCACATGGTAAAAGCAATGTAAGTAGTATTCTGTCACTTAGTATGCCTCTGTGTGATGCCTGTCTTCATCTTTCCTAAAGAACATTAAAATCACAACAGCTCAATGCTCAATTAATGTACAAGAAAGACTTTTAATAGCTGGAAAACATCTTAAGATTCTTTCTCCTACAACATGGATAAACTCCTTGTTGGCCATGCCTTAATATTTTCATGGATTCACAGCAGACAATGTGAAATGTCCTCTACAAATTTGAAATTATTCGGGAAATGAGGAAAAAGTACTAAAAAATTTTATTACAAACAAAAGGTTATGTTAATCTTTGAGCGTTTTGCCCAATTTGCACTATCTGAGATAGGTTAAATCCAGTTCAGCTTGATTGTTGTCACCCAAAGTTAGGATTAAGGTTACCGTCTGCAGTGATGATGCATTGTAAAAATTCAAAACATTCCACTTCTGAATGGTTTTGATGGTTTGAGATAGTCCTAGCAGAGTTTCATGCTTTTTTGAAGATAATGGAGGTGATAGGATACTCTTTGTTAATGCAGAGTAACAGATATATATCCAAAACATTTGAATAACTCAGTGACTTGAACCATTGGTAGTTCCAGAAAAAATGCACTCTTCTCAATCTTCTCTGAATTGTTTTCCCAGCTGACATGGGAGCTAGTTTACTACCAGTAAGACCTGGAGCATTTATGCCACCAAGATGTAGAATTTGAATTATCAGTGACTCTTGGAAGCAAAAAAAGTTCCTTGCTGCCACATCCAAAAGACCCGTCTGAACAATAGTGGAAATATTCTGAAACACTTTCACAATGTCTATGGCACCACCTTTACAGTTTCTTTTTTTTTTTTTACTTAGCAACGGAAAAAAAAAAAAGCTTGAATTTTCTTCTGAGAAGCTGTATTATAATTATCTTTACAATCTGCTCCAAATGCATACTAGCTTAAGTCTGACACCTACCATTAGCGATTCTGCACAAATGGCAGTAAACCGTTATCGTTATTATAACAATTACTGATCTCACTATTTAACTGCATAGTTTCCTCTATTTTTCTGGAAGCTAGAAATCCCTTTCATTTCTGAGGCAGTAACTTGACTTTTGAGAAAATATTGCTGTCATCATCACTTTCACCATCACAATCCGTGTAAGAATGGAACTCGGCTAAAGACAAGTAAATAATACTTAGACTCAGTCTTAGCTCTTTATCACTTTTTAGTCTGTGCACCATGGTGCTGGCTCAACAGGATCTAGATACTTGTTCCAAAAAGCAAGTACACGTTTTGGTCAGCCTTCAGCAGATGAAGGGCAGACTCAGGATGCCCTCGGGGAAGTCAACACTCACAATATTCCTGATATTCCTCCTAGCTGTCCTGAGATCCTTGCCTCATTCTGGCCAGGCTCTTTACTTCTCAGCCCTTTCCGTAGGGAAGCTGATACGTTATTTTGAGAAAACCTTCTAATCTGATCCTATGCTGAAACTCCCATCTTTGTTTTTGTCTCAGAAGGAGCCATTTCTTCCTTCCAATGTTTCCATGAGGCTCTCAAGGATGTCTTCTGGCATTTCTCTGTATTCAGGTTTGCAGTACCAGCTTCTCTACGGGCTGAAGTCCTTTAGGGCTTGCCAAGTCCAGGAGAAAATCTGCAGAGAAATGTACTAAAGCTTCTCTGTAGAAATGCTTTTCCTGAAAGAGCTGTCTTGCTACTGTCTTTTAAAACTTTACCCTGCAAAAACTGTTCTCTCTGACCCTTTGCAAAAAAATCTTGCCAGGGTTTAAGTGGCAAGCGTTTGCTGTTTACATAGCCATTAATGAAATGGCCCAGAAGCTTTCTTCTTTGCATGCCATTTCCTTACTTGGTTTATGAGGGCAAAACACAGGGCAGTATACTCCCATGGTTTTGCAGGCACAGGCTCCAACATGAAGCCACATCCCCAGTTTTTATTTAAGGTGCATGGTTTAGCACTACCTCAGGGCAGCACAGAAGACGAACTTCTTAGTTATGATTTTGTGTCATTTTTTTTTTGTTAAATAAGTATGTGGAAGTCGAATTTGGTGCTAGAAACAAGACTAACCGGTAGTTGTTTTGATTTCTAATGCATTCTGCAAGTGCTTAAGTCATTGATTTAGTCTTTACCTCACTTATGCAGCATGTTAATGAATTGAAGTGTACCCTTCAGAAGAGAAACCAGTGCTCGGTGTCCAGGAGGTGTGGGCAAACGCAGGCTGTGGTAGCACAGCTATGAGCAGTCACATCTGGCAGCGGACAGGTACCAAAGAGCTGGGCAGCACCAGTCGGAGCTGCAGACAGAGAGGATGGCTCTCTGCATTACTGCTTTTCATTGTGTGTGCATGTTTTTCTTTCCTTTCTAAGCTAAAAAGGTTAATGTTTGACTATTTATTCGTCTGAGCCCTCTTAAAGGCATGACATCAGTCGACCATTTTAATAACAGTCGACAGCGCTTCATGGCCCCTCTTCTCTATGGCCCTGGGAGCTGTTCTTACCAGGAAAGACTGAAGCTCCACAAACACAACATCCCTGGCCTACAACCCCATGTCAGCGGCTCAGATTAATCATCCCTGTACTCTTTAATTTCCAGTGACAAAGCTTTTACATTTGTGTTTTAAACAGTCCAGGAAATTCAGTTTCAGATTGACAGATGGGAACTTCAGTTCTGAGTTTAAAATGGCTTTTTCCTTTGTCTTCTTAATGCTTTTAAGCACAGGCACCTGTCTAAGTTCTGTTGGCTTCCAGGGGCATTGGAGCTGGCAGTGAAATCACCTGGTTTCTCTGGGTCATCGTCATCCAGAGAATGGGGTAACGTGTAGCCGTGTAGGAATAGGATAATATTTACTTACCTCATCAGGTGTTGTGGGGAACAGTTATTCAATAGTACTTGTGTGCTTCTCTAGGGAATGCCAGGAGGGCCACAGATACCATGTTTATCTAATGACAAACATTTCTTTAGAAATAAGAAAGCAATATTATTTCAAAACTGAGACAATTTTATGCATTAAAGTGCCTCTGGTATTTCCTTCTGTTTTTAAGAAGAATGTCCTTGAGATTTTACAAAAATGCCCTTTCACCACAATAAAAAGGGACAGCACTTCACTATCTGGGATTTAAACCTTGCCTTTCAGAGAGAGCAGGAGAGCTTGGTATTCTCCAAGGAGGGCAACACTGCATCCCAAGAACCGGTAATCTTTCAGTCACATGCTTTGATCTTGCTTCATTCTCTTTTCTTGCTCTGTTTTTACTGTTTCTTGGTCTGATTTTTGACTGACCTATTCACCTTTAAAAAACTCTCCTGCGTCACTTCAGGAGGACTCTTGCCTTGACTTGCAGCATTGTCAGATGTACGTAGTGCTGAACCCCTGCGAGTAACTGAGTACCCGACCACAGGTTTGTCTGGGCGACAGTGAGAAGGGAAATAACCAGATGGGCTGAAATTCAAACCTTCGGATATTTTTTGTTGCAAGTCTGTATATGAACACCTCTAGTTTGGTGTGAGGTCTCCAGCTCACATGAGAGAAACTTGCAGACTGCTTCTAAGCAGTTTTAGTTAAAACCTATCTAAAACAGTTTTATTTCGAATTAAGCTGGAGTTATATCAAGTAGCTTGCACCAGTTAGAAACAAATCAAAAGTAAGATGAAGCAGAAGTACCCTTAATCCAAAATAAGAATGGTTACACACCAGTTTAATTGGTGTGACTGTCTGTAATAGAGAAGACTTGGTGTCGTGCACTCTTGAAATAACTTACTTAGATGAAATTCTGCCCAGGGGAAGGATTAAAGTAATTTCTTCATTTTCTCCAACTTTCTTTGCACAGGCAGTTTGTTAAATGTCCTGATGCTTGGTCCCTTTTTTGTTATTGGTAAGAACAATTTCTTCCCACTGGAGTTAAATTGTGTCCTTGGGTTTCTTATATGTAATTCCTCTGAAAAAATAAGTTTGCATTGCAGAGAAGAATTGGATTCACAGTTTTTTCCAAGGTTTCACCTCTCTGCAAGCTGTGATGTTGATTCAGCACAGGTGAGGTGACTCCAGATTCTTTCTAATGTTTTCTGGGAGTTCATCTGAAAAAAATCCCACTGTGACAATTTCACACGTATAAGGGAAGAGGATATTATCGCCTCTCAGCCGGAGCAGTCAGTCGATATCTTGCTTGAGTGTGTTTGAAAATACAGATTATGTGAAATTGGTATATTCCTCCACGTAATGTTTTCATTTAGCAAAGACCTTGTTTTCCAAAACCACCAGAGATGACTGAGGGGTAGTCTTGTTTCTCCCAGATCCCCAACTTCATTTTTCAGTCAGTTCTTTAGCCAGATGTTTCCGTCTTCACTGCCACTTGTAATTAATACCCACTTCCCACAGTCCCCTCATGCGCTGGGGCCCCTTCCACCAGGCTGGGGACCTTGTGGCCCTTGTGACTTTACTTCTGAAGAGCCCCTTCTCTTTGACCCGAAGCCTTGGGCAGGGCATATCACCAGCCCCAGGGGCTTTTTCGCACCTTCTGCTCAGCCTGGAGGGGCGATCCGCCTGGGCTGTGGCAATGGAATAGTCTGGGACGTCAAGTGGCAAACAGGAGATAGCCCTCAGGACTGGTGCTGAAGGAGCTGCTGCTGGTGGGTGAGGAGGACTGCACCAGGAGAGCCTCTGGCTCTCAGGCTTGGACCAAGCAAGGGCTGTCAAATGCTCCTGCTCCTAGGAACTGCCGTTTACTCACCTGCCCAGATAATATTAATGGCAAGTTCTAGTGGCATCTGTTCACCCTTTACTAGTGACACCTGGATGGCTCACCGCCTGCCCCGTTATTGGAGTTGTCATTTTTCCAGGCATGTAAAAGGATGAACCAAACTTTTGTCCCTTCAAGCTTGTTTCTGTTACAGAAAGTGGAGTAAACACACTTGTCTGTGTTGTCTTGTTTTTAATTACCACAGGACAAGAGTGCTTTTTCTGTAGCTTGAAAGCATAAAATAGATGTTGCAAAACAAATCACCGTTATTGTATATAATGGATAGTCTTCAGTGAAATACCCTTTCTTGTACATTACAGTGTATCCACTCATGGGCAAATTTTTTTTTTGTTGGAAACTACATCAAAAAATGGTGTAATTTAGGTAAAGAGGTAGTATCTGGGGCAAAATTATGACGGATAAATTTGTGGAAAGGGACACATGAGAAAACATCATCTGTGCAATGCAGATATGATTGATAATTAATAGGGATATCACATGAAGGGTAAATTATCATCATGAACAAAGTGGCATTTAAAAACTCTTGGATTACTCTGCAATCAGTTCTGTGATCAGGATTTCATATGCTTTTAGGATCATGTCTTGTTATGTGGCTGTATCATGTAAATGACGTATAGACAGTTTTGGCATTCCTTCAAAATCTAGACTATTATTGTTATTAGGACTGAAATTCGGTAATGTTTTTTCTCATACAGACTTAAATGGTACTAATAAAACAAGGTACTTAGTTTTCTAGCATGTCAATAAACCATTAAAATAATCCATACATAATTTTAACTGTAATTGGTAGTATATTAAGGGCCAGACATTTTCTTAGGGAGACAGTACATACTTACTGTTTTCAACTGGAGTTACATATATTGTGGGATGACGAACTAGATGGCTACTGGGATTTTTGCTTGGCTTGGATTTATATTCTTTTTGTTTCAATATAAGATAAAAAATGTGTATCTTTTTCCCTCTGGTTGTTTTTATATGGTAAATATATCTCAGAATTGTTACACTTGGCTTTCCCTGCTGGAGGGCTTGAGAGGTGATTTAGAGACACCTTTTCACTGCCTTCCTAGCCTGGTAAAGGAGTGGGAGTTTCAACCCCAGCTGCCCCTTGGTGCCCAGCCCCTATAGCAGGGCACTAAGCCTTAGCCCACCTGGGCTTGACCCACCGCCCTTCTCCTTGCGACAAGCAGCGGTCTGGGTCTCCTTCCTCTGCCCACTACCCCTTTCCATGAAGTCTGCAGGACTCCAATGTCTTTCCCGCCTCTGCCAAATTCATCAGAAAGAGATAAAGGTGAGAAGGCAAGTTTATTGAAAAATAAAAATTGAACAGAAACAAAAAGGAGCTCTAAGGTTTTTTTCCTGTTTGTAGGTCACTTACAGTCAAAAGCTAAAAGACAATATCCAGTGCCAAAAATGTTGACACGTGAGTAAAAGCTATTGGTTTGTGGAAAAATAATCTCCTCTGTTTAAAATGTTCCCAAACTGTAACCAGTAAATAGGCTTTCTAAATACACTGGGGATTCAAAGACATATTGTAGTCAAACTGTGCTGTAAAAGGCCACAGTGAAGAGTATTTGATATTGCTCTTGCATCACAGGTGTACATACATTAATCAAGGCTTACATACATCAAGTACAAATTCCTTCAGAGAGAAACAGCAAATATAGTTCTTAATTCAGAACTATCTTTAAGATACATAATAAGATTGTTTCTGCCTTTAATGAGTGTAAGTGAAATCAGACCGAGTGCTGTTCATGTTGAGAGATAGTATAGAAGGTGCAGGGTTGGGAAAAGGAGATAACAGTTAAAATGAGAACATGGAAAGGAGCTCACCACAAACCTTGACACAGAGTTTAATATGTAGATTACCTTGATACTTGGCTATGTCTCTTACAAAAAGTGGAGGTAGACTATTATTTAATATGATTTTTTTCATACAAACCCAAAGCCATGTTCAGTAATGTGCAAAAGGTCAGGGAGGAAGCCCTGAAACCTGAGCACTCTTCGGCCGCTGGTGTTGCTGGTACTCCAGAACATTTCCAAATCCACAGGAGTATCCAGCTAGCAAGTTACACATCTCTCTTCAAAGAACAAAATTCATTGTGTCATCCAGTGAAAAGGTAACGACAGACCGTGAGATACCCAGTGCTGCATTTGTAAGCTAGCAACAATGGTATCAGTGTACCTTGACTGTGATTATACTTTCAGATAAGGTTTATGTGGCATCAGTTTAGGTCTTGTCTCTACTGTTTATATGCCCTAATTACTTCATGTAAAGGGTGACTGGTTCGGCACAGACAGAGGTAGAACTGCTTCTGGAAGGTTGTCTAATACCCCTGATGCTAAGATGCTGACTCAACATCTTAAGTAATCAGTACGAGTCAAAAAACTTGAATATATTTAACATCACTAGATTCAGGAAGGCTGTCTTCCAGGAGTGCTGAGCTTTCCTGGATCCCATTAAATTCACAGTAAGATGCTGTATTCAGCACCACTAGAGATCAAAGCAAGCTTTAAAGACCTTTGGAGATCCATGTCTCAAACACGCAACTGAGCTACCAGCAAAGGGGCTGGCAGCCCTGCAGTGAGCACTGCCAGGCCCTCCTTTGTTTCCCAGGACTAAAGGTTGAGAGTGCTGGTAGCAGCCTATTTTCGCTGAGTATAAAACAGAAAAATGGGAAGTGTCCACCTTGCAGAGAAACAAGGTGGGTGTCCATTCCTACCTTTGCCTTTCTTCCATGGAGTGTGATTCCTGGTTGGACTGAACATCAACTGGGCCACTGTCTTGGAGCACACACTCAGTCCTGACATCTTACGAATCAGTTCTGCAGAGTATTTTACTTTGCCTTTGCCACACGTTAAGGCCATTTACATGGGTAGCTGCAGTGCTCAAGTGGTCTGTGGTGACTCATTAAACTGGGGAAACTCAATTGTGTGGCTTAACCTATACCCTCTCCCATTCTGGTAGATATGTCTTTTGCTGTCTTTATGAAATTTGGATTATAATTTATGCTCTTGATACACAGAAATAACATCAACTTCTGAATGCATTTTGATATGTGCCTAACAGGGTATAGCTTAGTGAACATGCAAAACAATTTTCCAGCTTGCTTTCAGCAAGCAAGCAAGTTATATTTGCATCAGTACCATCTTACATTAATCCTACCCACACAGCAGGAGGTTTCTGAGTATTATCAGTAGTAGTGTACATAATCAGCATGCAAAGCCCAGTAAAATCAGCACTGTGTTTCTTGGGCAGTGGGAAAATATCTCAACAACTATTATATTCCATCAGATTTCTTTCAAGCACTTCAGGCAGTTAGTTCTGAGGACACTGCAACTACATTCGGCTAACATGCATCTTTCCTTCTTATTTCTGGTTACGTGGATTATTTTTACATGGGATTCTTGAAGGCTGCAGGAGATCAGCAATTTTCCAGAGTGCTGTATCTCTATCAGACACATTCTGTCAGGTATATGAGGACAGCAAGACCTTGGTTTCCCTTGTCATTCTCAACGGTGTCAATAATTATGGAAAGTAGGCATTGCCTTGTGGATGTGATAGTAATGGGGAGGGTGGGTCTTTCTGTTCTCCACAACTCGTCTGGTGTAGACGGATTGACACCCTCATCACCCACTGACTGGTCCCCCACAGCTAGAGCCTCATACCTATTGTGCAGAGGCACCTGGGGAAGCGTGGTGGGCCAGGAGAGGGTTCGCTTGCTGCCCTGATTGCGGACTTGTTTCCACTCGCCACTTCCCTTTGAGACCCTGCATACATCCTGGTGGGAGGAGGTTACTGGATCCCTTTGACCACGGCCTTTTTCTGGTGGCTGTATGGAAGACTGGAAGACTACAACCTTTGCAATTATACTTTCAAGCTAGTACAGGTGCAGAAAATACATATCCAGTCAGAAAAAGAGGGAAAAATATGTGACTGTGGAAAACCTGTGGAAGCAAGCTTGTGAATTTTCTTCATCACAAGGTTGGGGAAGGTATTGTAATGGAACGGTTTCTTTACTTAATCTTGGCTTCCAGCACTCACTTTCCCAAGATCAAGTCTTGGTACTTCTATCTGCCCCTAGACCAATACGAAATGTTGGGAAAGCAGTGCTGAGTGCTAGCTCTTGGAGATTAAACCGCACAACTTGTGTTTTAAACCTAATCTAGAATTCATACATAAGGATGGAAGATTTATTAAAGTGCTTTTGAATTCAGGCTGAGGTGTCTCTATGGACCTGGCCATAATGGAGTCGCAGTTGCACCTCCACCAGCACACTCCAGCGGATGGCATGCTTTACACGTCAGTTATGTTTAAACTGTTCGCTTGTGAAGCAGGTCTGCATGGATGACAAGTGTAAGTACTCACCTCAGTTCTCAAACCCAAGCTTTGTGTTTTCTTGCCCTGGAGGTGCTCTCTCCGGTGGTGACTTGGTGCTGCCAGTGGTGCAGGGCACAGGAGAGCTCCTGGCAGCGAAGTGACTGCAGTCTGACAAAAGCTGTTTGGAAGTGGTCAGACCTGCGTGAAATGGGACACCAACCATCCTTTGGTCTTTTTTCTTCTGTTGGAACTTCACCTTAGTGAGAGGGCCAGCACTCTAGTCCTGGGCCAAGCTAGCAGCAAAAGCAAGCTATTATCCTCTGTCTGCATAACTGAGAGGTCCCCAGCAAAAGATATGACCTTTATGTATCAGTTTCGCCAGTCCATGTATGGCCCATTTTATTCAGTTTTCTCCTCTGCCTTTCCTTTTCTCTCTTCTCTTATTATGGACACTCTTCTGTAGCCTTTCTGTGTCCATCTCTGTTGCTTTTCACTCCTCTGTCTCAAGCCACATTTCAGTTACCTCTTCTGGAAAGGGACTCACTGCTGTGTACTATTGGCAGTGGAAAATTTCAAGATGAAATTTTAGAAAGGAGTAACTAAACTGAATATACAACCCATTAATATCAGTTATGGGTGTCAGATCAATACCAATAGCAGTGACATTGTTTAGAAGCTTGAATTAATATCATTATGCTGCCTGCTCAGCTATGGGCATTTTCAGAGACAATATGCTATTTTTATTTTATTATAATGCATCTTTTCTGAAAATTCCCATCATGGTGGAAACATCAAGGAAACCAATATGGATGGCATAAGGCGGCCATTCGGTAGGTGATACACAGCGCTGGGCTGACAGGAGCACCCTGCGGTTGCATTGCTGGGACGAGGAGTGTCCTCAGGATGGACCTTTCTCTGCCAGCTCCTCCTTCCCCCTGCCAGGCTCGCCAGGTCCCTTTGTGCCCAGCCTCCTCCTTGCCCTGCCCAGTTCCTGGGTTTCCTTACTGGTTTCTGCTGTGAAGAACCAGGCCAGGGAAAAGGAATATGAGAAGGGCATTTGGGCTTTAAAAAAACAGATATTATGAAAACAATTGCTTAAGAAATAGTAACTAACATTCCTTGTTTCCCTGTTTCTTTCCAGACTCTGTGTGGGCTGAGATGCCTGGGGATTCTCAGCAGTTGAAAGGGTTGCCAGTCCATCAGCCGGCTGCCCATAGGCATATTTCAAATAGCCTTGTTAGTCTGGGTAATTCTCATTGGTTTCTTATTCTCTGACCTGCCAGAATTAGGAAAAGAAAGATTCTCAGGAGGCTTTTCCCAACAAAACTAGGAAAATATTATTGCCACTTACGCAGTATTCCGGTGAGTCTAGACTGGAAATAGTCTGTGCAGTTCTAGCAGGATCAGGGAATTGGGGCTGGCTTTGAGGAGACTGACAGCGCTTCACTTTGTTTAGTCTGGCAAATGAAGGTGAGAGGGGTGTGCTTTCCGTTAAATACAGGATTAGCATCAAGAAAGAAGAAGAGCTATTTACACTGAAGAGTCATACTGGCACACAATCAAATGGGTATAAACTGCTTGTGAATACATTTGGCCTTGGCTTTAGAAGAAAGCCCCTGCTACTGCTGGAGCAGTGAAGTCTTTATTCAAGGTAGTGGGGGCGAAAAAACAGAGTTAGATTAAAAAGAAAGTGTGCTATGTATTTATGGGGAGAGGTGTATGTAGCAGTACTGCCATAGCAGGGGAGTCAGTTCAGTGACCCAGAAGGATTGCTCAGTCCTATTTCAATGTTCCTCACAGTCTTCGTCGGAAAATTTAATTGATAACAACATTGACACTAAAATCACCCTTCAGACACAATCTTCAGAGTGTCCAGCCTACTGAGGTGAAAGGTGGGAGATGGGGAGGGAGTTCATCTTTCATACCTCTATGAGAATAGCACCAGTTTGCACTCACTTCACGCTTGAAAGCTTTCTTCTCTTCAAACACAGAGACTAGAAATTATTTTGTTTAAAAATCAAAGCTCAGCTTCTGCAGATGTTCAAGAGTCTTTGGTGGGAGTATGGGAGCGACTCCTGATTCATCAGTGATTGAAGTAAAGTGTATTTGAGTAGGATATCATTCTTTCATTACAAAAGATAATAGAAGAAGCAGGAACACCAACAGCAGCTTTTCTCCTTCATTTCATAGTACTCAGAAAGCAATGATGCGTCCCATTCAGATCTTGGATTTGTCAAATAGCAGTATCAGCTTTGCATAAAGTCTTTTCTTCTGAACCAGGGTTGATGAGAATTGGATATATAATTTTGGAGAGCCAGTCTAAGAGATTATTGTGTATCACTCTTCATGCAATTTTTAGTTAGGAAATGGAGAAGATTGTTTTCCTGTCAGCCCAATTTTTCCTTTCCTCCTCCTATTTTTTTCCTAAACTGTTTCATGCTTTAAGAATCAATTTAGGACAATAGACCCTTTTCCTTTTTATTTTCTCCTTTCATTCTACTTTAAGGGAGTCTGTTATTCAGTGTTAAAAGGAGAATATTCTAGCAAAACTTATGATTGCAATTCCTTGATACTTTTATTCAATCTACAGAAATGTTGCAGCCTTTCATGGGATCTTCCCCATCAACTTATTCTTTTTAGTATAGCATCCCAGGAGTCAGGCCTTTACGTACCCTATTTACCAATGGCTGCAGAGTCATTTATACAATAAGGAATGTAGTAAATGCTCTCATTTGTCATCAAAGTATTGAATTCCACATATGGCTAGTGTAACAGACTACATGGTTGAACTAAAGACACCCTTTGCAGTTGTGTCATCCCATGCTAATGATATCTTTTGCTGTTTTTACACAGAAGACTGGAAGAATCACTTTGGTTGTGTTGTAATTCGAGGCAGATGATTATGAATTACCTCGTACCATAAAGGCTGATTTTTCATTGAGGAAAACAAGCATTGTTCGTCTCATCAGCTCATTTTTCTTGAGACATTAATTATTAAACTTTATCAGTCATATTCATAAGAGGACATCTGAATCTTCCCTCATACAGTTGCAAATGATGAGTTAGAAACACCAACTTTCAGTCTCAGAAACTGCAGTTCAGTCTCATCTCGACGAGCATTGCTAACTGTGCTGGCTAATTAGATGTAAGTGACAATCAACTGACGTTACAGCAAACCCAAGAGTTCGTACTGAGACAAATCCTGAGCAGCCTTGTTTGCTGCTGCTTCACACATCAGTCAAAAACTGTCGTCCCTGCAAAGGGCCAGGAGACTCTTCATATAGGTGAAATGCTTGTGCAAGCGGTGAATCTGTGGAAGGGGGCCCGTGCCTAATCCTGTGCCCTTAGCGGGAGCTACTCCACAGTCGTGTGTGAGGGATGTGAATCTGGCCCACTGAAATCTTAGACATGGATGCATAATGAATAAACCTTCAACAGTGTCTTACTACTTTTTATTGCGAAAAGCCTTCTTATGTCCATACCTTGAAAGTAATCCCCTAAACTTTGCACCTGTAACTTTCCAACTGCATACGTGCTAGAGCAAGGTACTTGATGTTCAGCAGGTAGATGGCCATCCTCCTTCTGAGCCTGCATCAGAGCCCAGCAGAAAAACTCTCCCATATTGCTCTGTAGTGGCACTGCATCGGTTCACAGGAAAGTGCATGTCTGCAACGCGATCGATAAAACAGCAGCCACAGGCCCTCTTTCCTCTCTGCAGGCAGCTGTCATGGGAATTTCTCTCTACCTTCTCTAATGCTGCTCAGTCACCATCTACTCTTGTCTGTAACAGGGAAAGACGTTGGAAAACAAACCTCAGGGACTTATATTCTGCTGGGGCATTGCTCACAGGCCCACATACATAAAGTTTCATGTAGAGCAACAGACACAGGTGAAAGATGGCTTATTTAAAATATAAAAAAGAACATGAAGCAAGCTATTGTCTAAATGAATTCTGGCAAGATTTATGGTTGGGTCTATTGCTGGCTCCCAGCATCAAGGTAATGGCAAAGACACTATTAATACTTTCAGAGAAGACAAGGCATGACACAAAGTCTACATGTAAAGGAGGCAAAGCCAGCAAATATGGACAGTTTGCAAGGAGCACACAGAATTTGATCCCTATGCACATTCACTGGATCAAAGAAGAACTGAGAATATATATGAAATTAGCGGGGCATTTCAACAGTAAGAGAAAGGTATTTACTCTGTCACCTACATCCTGGGTGAATGCTCCATACATTGCATTACTGGCTATAACAAGAACTGCCTCCCTTTGGAGAAAAGAAAAGCATATGTAACAATCATCTTTTCACAGTGTTTAGTCCTTGCTTTGTCCTGGAGGAGACTCAAGACTAGAAGGCACAACAACCTGAGGAAGTCGCCTTGCTGTTGGTACCTGCTGTTGTGGGTACCCAGGTGTTACTCAGCTCCTACCTGCGGGTAGGAAACATCTTCAGTCTGTTAGCTGTCTGGAAGCCAGGCACCAACACTCTCAGTGTATTCACACCTCCTTATTTAGATGTAGACCTCAGATGCTATTGTGGTGAACGTAGTAGGAAGTCTAAACTCCTATCCAATAACCTTTTTCTTTAGAGCAGAGTATAAACAGTTTGCAGTACATAATGCATAGGATCAGTCGTGCAAGGCAGACAATGAGTCATGAAATAGCTGCACACTGTGAGCACACTCCTCAACAAGTCATCAGGACAAATCTGTCAGCTGCTTGAGCTGATAGGAATATCTTGTGATATCTGATGGGCTGTAGAACAAATGATGTGCAAGCGCTGCATCAGGTCTATGCAGACAAAACCCTTGCCACACAGATCACAGGTGCAGGTTTGGTTCCTTCCTGGAGGTAATAAGGTCTTTAATGGACTTTGCAATACTCACAACAAGCAATTATGTCCAGGTCCATGACATTAAATGCACAGACGTGGCAGCACAGATCTTGGAGGCTGTCACAAATTGACACTAAATAAATTGTCCAGGACCCTGACTTGATACAGCAGTTGCTTTCTTTGAAAACAGCATGGTGTTTTTTCTCTGCAGGCTGGATCGGAACAGCAACGCAATTGCTTCCTGCTGTGAGGATTAATTGACCCACTCCGTTACTTCGAGCCAGTGAAAGTTAAACAGGGACATAAAATCTGAGCATTAGTCAGTTATTTAGAGCCTAACCAAGGACGCTGTTTTTATCGCACCTCACTCGCTGTGTCACCCTGCTGCCAAAATGTAACTGTACTTAAGATGACATGTGAATATGTGCTGTGTATGCAAACTGTATTAAAATAACGTTGTTCAAGTTGCTGAAACAGAGAAAAGAGAAGGAGTGTCAGACTTAAGAGTTTAAATGCATTAAGGCATTTAGTTTAGTTTCACGTGACCTTAAAATCAAAACTAGAAACTCTGAGCTACAGGCTATACACCTCTTGCAAATTTCCAGAGGTGATAAACTAAGATGAATATTAAATACGGAGTGTTATTGACTTGTTCCTCAACACTATGGGTCCATAGCCGTCGTCTGTACTCCAGAAAATAGATTTCTTTAGTCGTTGCTCCGCTGTGTGTAATCTCGGTTTTAGTCACAACTATTGGTTGCCTGGCTATGAAGGCGAGATGCTTCAGAGACCACTGGAAGTGGATAGATTGGTCTACTTGGGTTACTGAATTCAGCTGAGTTTCCTGTTCTTATGGGTGACATATCTCAACTTTGAAACTAATCAAACACCGTTTTAAATCTTGAGGGTTGGGTTTTTTTTTTTACTCTAAGATGATGCTTCTTAAATCTCCAGAATCAACTTGAATAAGTTAGAGCAATAGAGTTTATTATAAGTAATGTCTTTTCAGATGGTCAAACCTCACATGCTCCTAGTAAAGTACCTGCCAAGTTAGGACTGTTTCCCAAAAGTGCAGTTAATTCTGTGTAAGCAAGAGCATCTTCCAAAAAATGAAGAGGAGATGGGACTGATGCAGCTGGAATTAATATATATATATATATATATATATATGTGGCAGATATAAATGCATGTGAGTATCAGATGGTGGAAGAATAATTCCTATAGAAAAATCAAATTTAAATCAAGGTCAGAGTAACATTTGCAGAAATGGTAAGAATTGTTACACTGGGAGTTAGTCTTTCCTTGAATACATGGGTTACTTTTATCTTCCATAGACTTAGGAGACTGCAAGTTAGTCATAATAGCTTTGCCCCCTGTTTTTAACCTTATAATTATTCTAAGCTTCTTCAGACTTCGAGAAAGTCTTAAGAAAATATTATGTCCTCTTTTCAAATTAGAGTCAAGCAACATAAATTGTGCTCTACATGGCACTCAGAAGTGGTACGTGGTTGTGGTTAAATCTATCCCATAGCTGATGTGGAGGATAGATTTGGCCAACAACGTACCACGTTCCTTTTTCCTTATGTGTCTACTGGCAAGATTGCATGAGAGGTTTGTACCTTGGTGGTGAGCTCCTTGCCTGTGTTTCTACATACCTCCAGCCTGTCTCAGGAAGAACCGCCTGTAGACATGACTTCCTGGAAGTCTTGGGAGACTAAGGAATGGGCGAAATCAAAATTAGAGCTAGATCTGCCTCCTAATAGCATTATTGAGAGGTCATACTCTTTTATTCATGCAATGGGCAAAGAAACACACCCATAACATAAGGAAGCTTATTTGTATGAGTAAATGCTCATGTTTGTGAGCAAGGCTTTCAGAATCTTGTATAATATTGTAATGTATAATGTATTAGTGACTTAGCAATGAAACAATGGGAAGAGTGAAGCCACCTGCATCCCACGGTTCAGGCAGATGTACCATGGCACACCCAACAATCACTCCTGTGAGCCAGTCATAAACACAGCTATGAGGTGAGGAGACGTTTAAAGCCAGGGAGAAAATAAAACAGTAAACATGCCGGGGATAAACTACAGTGAGAACCAGGTCTGGTAAGCCGTGGCATGAAGAAAGCCCACCAGTGGCGCATGCCCAGGAGATCACAGGGAGCAGACAGGGTCTGATGAGGCTGGGTCTGATTTAGATAACGTGGAAATGTCACCACATGCAGCCCTTGAGGCAGCCCCAGGAGACAGACAGTGAGACTAAGCTGTGCTTCAGCAGCTATTCCACACATGCAAACCACAGAGGGCCCTGCCATGGGTGTTATGCAAAAAAAACCAGCAGGTTGTGCCCACAGGGCAGCTTGGCCAGGAGAAGGCAGTTGTCCTTCTGGCACCTTGGGGCACCCTTCCAACCTCCAACCCAAGCACTGTGTTATAAATCCCAAGACAACTTAGCCCAAGAGTTGGATTTGGCCCCTGGATGAGGGCAGAAATGCTGCTGGGTCAGTATTGGAGCTGCAGCATCGCCAGCCACCTGGATGCAAGTGATGGTTTTCCAGCCCGAGGCTGCACTGGTGCCCTGTCGCAATCAGTGCCAAACACTTGCAAATGCAAAAGGCACTGTCTGGGCTCAGTGTTGGGTAGGAATTAATTTTGCCTGTATCACAAGCTGCACTACATCCTTGGAGAAACTGTAGCCCAACCCAGACACCCTGCTGCTGGGGAAAGAAAGTTGGTGAAGAAACAGTCCACGAAGATGTGTCACAGCCTCTTTTTAACAAATAGGATTCCTTTCCAGCTTGTGGCTTTGCTTAGTCTGTCAGGGTATTTGTAATATTTTAGCATCTGTTTCATTGAAAACTAGCTTTTTTTAATATCACAGTTTTATCTTTTACTATTTTTACACCGCACAGTGTCTCTCCATGCTGCAGTCCTGTAGCTAGGCTTTCCTATTCAATACAATTAAGTGCTCACTAATTATGTTACAGACTGGCTGGAATTTGTCATTGGTTTCCACACGTTCCCAGGAGTTTATGACCAAGCTGTCGAACTTTCATTTGGTCATGAAAAGGTGGCAACCTAAAAGATACAAGGAAGTTCAGCAGTGCCTTTGCTACAGCTTTAGAATGGAGACATCTGGACATACATCGGCAGTGTCCAAAGAAGCTAGCTGAGACCTACATCTTCCTCACATCCGAGTCGGCTGACACATCGCCCAGGTTTGTACAGCCATCTGTCCCAAGGGGAGCCATGCTGGGGTGAGTGAGTCCAGCTTCTTGTTCTAGGGGTGAGCACACGGCTCATCCTCACCATACGATGATCCCCCATGGGATAAGCTGCAATAGAAGTGCCTGAATCAGGTTGTTACCAGTATTGGTAACTTCAAAGGTCTGTGTCTGTTTCCACCACGTGTTGCATCGGCCCTCTTGCCTGTTGCAGAGAAAAAGCCATGGTCAGCACCTCACCAGAAGGGAGACGCAGCAACTCTAGGAGTAAATAAAAGAGCTGATCCTCTTGTGCTGGCAAGCATCCCAGTCACTTCAGTGAGCTTGTACTGAGCTCCAGGAAAACACCCATGCCACAGCAGAGATCTTCATGGCATTGAAATGATCCCCCAGATTTCCTCACTTCTCATTTATCCGACAGTACTGAGGAGGGTCTCCAGTTTTTTGCAGAATTACTCGTCTGTGCATGTGAAGGAAATACAGCTGCATCCTCAGGAGAGGCAGAGAAAGAGAGGGGTGACCTGGAAAGACTGGGAAAGACTGGGAAAGATGGATTTTTTCCTGCAAAAGGGGCCACAAAGCAGTTCATAGTTTCCAAGGTTGTTGTGTGGGGTGGGAACTGCAAAGTGATCTCAAGGCATCAAGCAGCATTTCCCTTCCATTTCTGACTGCCATAAATTCTTTGCAGTAAATAAAGGCTTTGTGTGTACCGGGTGTCCCAAAGGCAGAACTGAGGTGTGCAGAAAATAATAACGCTGGTTAAGTGACGCTTTCCAAGCATTGGGACAGTTTCATTCAGAGTTCAGACTAAGGGGAAGATGATCTTGTACCTAAAGTATTCTGAGAGATTCAGTCAAGCCCTAGCTCTTTCACAGGGAGCTGCAGGGATATGTTTGTAGTCCGGTGGGAGGCAGAGCTGAAGGCCATATATGTAGATAAAGAAAGGCTGACGAGAGAAGATTTTTTTGATTTATCGCTGCTGGCTCGGGCATACATCTTAACCCTTCTAGCGTTAGCCCTTGGGAGCACAGCCCAGGCACCAGGAACCTCCGCGCCTGCCATCAGCTGTGCTTCCCTGCTGTTTGTACGAAGCACAAAGCTAACGGCAGAACGAATCTGTGCAGACAAACAGAGCCTGCCTAACTGCATCCCAGGATGGAGCAAAATCCCCAGAGCTTGCAGCCATTTCCTAGAGAAAGCTGGAAGGACGTATGGGGCTGGGGTCCTGGAGGAGGTTGGATTTCACAGCGGGGAGGTTTTTGTTGTGTGAGGGGGTCCGTGCCCTGCCGTGGCTCCCAGCTGCCTGCCGAGGGTCTCCTCACGGGAGGGTGCACATGTGTGTGATGCCTACAGGGGCAGGGTTAGCCAGGTGCTGCTGTGCATGAAGAGGCCAGGGCCGGGCACTCAGCAGAAGGAGGGAAGGAGAAGAAGCTCCTTAACTCAGAGGGCTTTTAGGAAAAGTTTCTTTACTGAAAGAGTTGCAAAGCATTAGAACAGGCTGCCCAGGGCAGTGGTGGAGTCACCATCCCTGGAGGTGTTCAAAAAATGTGTAGAGGTGGCACTTTGGGACTTGGTTTAGCAGGCATAGTGGTGATGGGTTGACAGTTGGACTTGATCTCAGAGGTCATTTCCAACCTGAATGATTCTATGATTCTATGACTGCAGAGAAAAGCAGCTTTGCTCCCTTTGCGGGCTGGGAACACAGGATGGGGTAAGAGCGATGGGTGCAATATGCACTTATGTCCCCTCCAATACTGGCAGAGGGAAAAGCCAAGTTTCGCTGGCCCTCCTCCCATGTGCTGCAGGCCCTGTGCTGGCCGTGGGGCACCTGGACAGGGCATTTCGGAAACGAGCAGGAGAAGGACCAAAGAGGGGTGTACCCACAGCAGCGTTCCTGTTGAAGCTGCTGAGACCCCACCATGGAGTCTCCTCTTGAGTGAGGCCAAGGCTTTGGACTTCACAGTCAGAGCAGCTTCACAGCAGCTCCTGGCCCTGCAAAGGTCTCAGTGAGGACACCCAGCACACCACAAAAGCCCTTATCTACTGAGCTGGATTTTTGAGACAACCAGACATCACAGCAGCTTTCCAGACACCCTTGTTTCATTGGCCATATCCATCCATGCCAGCCAGAGGGGCCAGCGTCATCCTGGTACGGGCTGCTGAATCGCAGCAGCACCTTGTTCCTCACCAAGGCCAGTTTACACCTGCCAGGTTCCTCTTCCGTGTTCAAACATGCACAGAGATGGAAAAGTAATGGGCAATTACTTCTCCTGGAAAATGGTGGTGAGCATCACTTACCAGGAACAAAGAAAGCCGCAGGATCCCCACAGTCATGAGGGCAGTGTGGAGGAGAGGGTGGGAGCAAGAAAGGCTTATCCCAGCCCGATCATTTTCTTAACTCATCTTTCAGTAAAGAAAACGAATGCAAGCAAAATCCTGTGTGGGCAATAAACTGGAGAACTGAAAATACAGAAAGGAGGTTGCTGTATTATTCTAGTCATCATTACATGTGAATTAAGACACGGGATTTATTTCTTTTACAGGACAAAGTGAAAGTGATAATTCACCACTCTATAAAAACACAGTCATTACAGTTAAAAATTGTTTATAGAAATCATCTTAATTTAAACCAGAGTTGCACAGAAGTATTCCACCATGGGTCAGCTTCCCGTGATCAAAAACTCCACTGGGAAACTAGGTTCAATTCCCTCTTCACTGCCGTTCTTGTGTGTGTGATGCTGAACATAGCCCTTCATTGATTCATGTCTCAGTTTCTCATTCATAAATATTTGTACTTCCTTTCCTGGAGATTTTTTTTTCTTTGTCTTATAGATTATATTCAAAAAAAGCTACTCAGGATGCAAAAATGTGTGCTGCAAAGTTAGGAAATTAATGCTACATTGAAATTGCCTTGATTCTGCCTCTTGAACTTCAATTTTGGACTCTCCCTGAGGTGCAAGTGATTTGAAAATTTAATCCTGAAACATAATGCAGATACAGGACAGGCTGCACTCTAATCACCCCTTTCCTTCATCTCCAGTGCTTGACAGTGAAGCCTAAATAGAATTCTTTTAATGTGTTTCTAAACGTCACTTTCTAAGTAATTTTCAATAAAGAGGTGAAAACTCCGTCATTTTACATCTAACTGCTTTGTCTTTTTTTGTATGCATTTATTACGCAATGTTACTAGAAAGGGCAGGCTGACTGCTCGGCACTGCTACCACCTCTACCACCTCTACCAGTGTCTGGCCACACCAGCTGGTGCTTGTACAAAGCTGCCATGTAGGGTATTGCTGACAGAATGAGGGGTGACCAGGAGACAGGAGGAGAGGCGAGGACTGAAAAACACCAGTCTCTCTTTGCATTTCCACAGCATCTCATCCAGCCAGAGCTGGTCATCAGACCTGTCAGGGCCTCACATGGCAGCTAAGACCACTCCACCCCACCCTTGCCCTGCTAACTTGGAGGACCCAGCAAAGCCCTCGCTGGAGGAACATGTCCCATCGATGGGTCTGGAGCTGCCCCTCCTTGGTGCTCTCAGCCCTGCTGCATAGATGTAGATGTGCTTTGGGACACAACAAGAGTCATGATCAATTAGTTTGAAAACCCACTACTAAATTTCTTAGGAAAAATGTGAAAGGACAGAAGAGAAACTGCGGTTTTCAAAGCTCATAACTCAGCAAAATCTGGATGAATTTTTATGGAGAAAGAAAATGCATTTCCATAGCTCCAGGGATTCCTTTTGCAACATTTCAAAGGCCGACTGCAAACACCAGCAATGCAGAACTTCTCAGTAACAGAAAGTATTAAATGATCAAAATAGATGGGCTAGTATTGATAGCAGCGTTAATAAAACTGTCCTGCACCAGTCCAGTTGGACGTTGCTATAATCAGTCCGTAGGTTAGTGTGATATTGTTGTGGTTCCTTCTGCTTTGTGTGTCACTGGGTGCTGGCGTGTGTCCCCGCTGCATCAGCCTGCTCCGCTGTGGAAACCCGAATGCGGTGAGGTGTGTTGGTCTGATGCTCTTCCCTGGGGAGTGCCGGCACCTCTTGCTGCAGCGGGAAAGGAAATACTCATTGACTGCAAAATTCAGGTCAGTGTAGCATTATGGGTGGGTTTTGTGATTTATTTTGTTTTCATTTGGTATTAAAGAATAGCATAAGAAAGCCCTCGTACAGCAAATGCCTACCCTGCCTGTGTTGTTTGGATTGCTTGGCGACAAGCAGAGATCTCATGTTGGTATCAAGAAGTAAGATGGTCTAGAGGATTGAAAATCCACTGGTAACATCATCAGGTGGTGAAAGCATCACAGCCTGCCTGTCCTGCCCAGGAGACTGTAGGAGTCATAAGGTGACCAAACTCCTGGCAAACGGACCAAACCCGGTCTTCTCAGCAAGCAAGTCAATGGTCTGAGCAGGAACTGATAAGGAGGGTGCAGCTGGGATGGCTGCTGTTTGTTCACAGTTAAAATGGAAGCAATAACCATTTCTAGAGAGCTGATTAGAGTGAGGAAAACAAGTAAAGAAATAAACAGAATGAGCAGGATGGGCCATTTAGCCTCATTCAGATCTCAGGTTCAGGAAATGCAGATCAAGTGTTCTCCGTGTTACCCTAAGTCAATTCGAACAGATCTAAGCACCATGATCACTCCTTGTTCTTTTGTTCAGATGTTTTCTGATGATATTTCGAATTAAGACATTTCAAGATCATTTTATTCCCTGATGTAGCTCCAATGATGACCACTTCACATAAAAACATGGTCTTCTGTGTTTCACCTAGTTAGTAAATGTATTAATCCCAAATCCCAGAAGGATTTTTTTGACACCAATATGCACCTGAGAGAGAGAAATAAAGGTTTATTGGATTCCAGCTGTGGTAAGCACTGATCTGACTGGCTAGCTAGAAATACAGTCCTCTTAGCAAGTATCTTACAGTCAAAACTAATGATGCCATGCAAAAGGTGAAGAATGGGGAGCTGTGGGAGCCCAGATCATCCATCCATCTCGTTGCCCACTTGCCTCTTTCCCTGGAGCAGACAGGAGCAGTGGATGAATTGTTCAGGGAATCTCATTTCTTCCCAATTCTTCTAGTAAAGGCTGGGATGCACTGCAGCATCACATCTTTCCTGTCTGTCTAGGCAGGCTTCCTCCCTTCGGAGGTGATGCAGCTCCCGGGTCTGCACACCAAGCGACGGAGACATTGGCCTTAGGGCTGTGCAGTGGGGGAGCTGCCAGCCACATGGCAGGGCAGCGCACGAAGCCGGCCGTGCTTGAAGCCTCTTCTAAAGAGACCGTGAGTGAGACAGAAGGACAGTGTAACAGTAAGCATGGGAAATTTTGCATCAAAACCAGTACTTTTATTTATCGACTGCCTCACCATGACCTGGGGTGAAGTGCAGCACCCAGCACCCTGGAGGATGTTACAGCATGTCAGAGGGAGGGCAAAGTTGTGCCTCATGGCTCTGACCTCAAACATTCAGAGACCTCATCATGTAAGAAATGAAGGAGGAGGAAAAGGGGGGAATCAAATCTCTTAATGTGAGAACCCATATATCCAGAGTTATTTACCAGCTATTTCGTTTCAGTAGCTCTGCTGAGCCCTGTCTCAGCTTGGTGTCTGATGAGAGGGGAGGTCATTGCGTTTATCGCTGACACTGCGCTTGCCTCCTTCAGAGCAGGACGTTCTGCTGGGGACGAAACTGGCTGCGAGATTTTGGCCGTGCGCTGAGCATGCCACGCACAACGCCAGGCCAGTGGCAGCGTGAAGCCCCAAGCCACATGGGCGAGGCCAGGGGTGGGTTGCAGAACAGGTCCTTGTAGCCCCCGGCCATTGCAGAGCTGTGCAAACCGCTCCAGGATGAACCACATGCCTGACCGGGAGTTCAAGGTCAGACTGTGCTTCCTTTGATTCACATGCAACACTGAAGACTCCAAACTCCCACCAAGAAAGGCCTAAAAAGCAGGAGAAAAAGCCAGCAGGGGAGTGGGAGCAAGCTTTCCTCCCTGCCCCCTGACTGCAGAGACTGGGAGCTGCTGTAAAAAGCAATGGTCGGTGAACCTTTGTCTGTATTTTGCCAGTGACTTCACTAGGACCCAGACTGACTCCGTTGATTCCTTCCCCCTGAAAGGTGAGCACAAGCTGTATCAGTGGGTAAACGTACTGCACCCAGGATTTTGTTGACCATGGTCATAGCAAAGGATGTAGTAAACTCAGATATTGGATTATTCACAAATTGCAGCAGTGAAACTAACCTAACCTTTCAGCGGCTCTTTTAAGTGATATTATTATTAGCCTTTGTTCAGAGGATGGCAGGCAGGCAGCCAGTAAAGCACTTAGAGTTCACCATCATCCATCTGCTCCTCTATAGATTTGAAGACTGTGGAAATTTTCCTATTTAGGACTTACTTGGAATATGATTAGTGGGCCACTTGCCACATTGCTATACAAGTGTGCCTGTGTGCTGTAGGCAGAGGTATGTGACAAGTATTTTATCAATGAGGGACTCCTGATTGAACAGTATTTCCATTCATTCCTCTGCTTGTTTATTTGTGTTGCAAAACTACCCCTGGTGTTCTCAAAGCACGTATCAAGATAACAAATATTTTGCAGTGCAGGAAGGGGGCTATACAAGCATATACACATAACCTTCCAGCTCTCAAGCAAATTAAGATTGAATTTGAAAGGCCTTATTTTTAAGAACCTGACTGATGGAGGTTTCTCTTAGATTTTAATTGCAAGAATAGCTAGTAGAGCAGTGCCTGGGATCCTAGGCAGACACTAGTCAGGGGTAAGTATCATGGCATTTTGGGGTGCTGAGACACAGGAGAAAAATTTAGCCCCTGCCCCCACGCTCATGCAGTCTAAGCAGTCATTTTATGATGCTCTTCCTGTGATTTTTCAAAATGTAGCCTGGCCAGCACTGGCCTGGCAGAGCTCGTTGCAGTGCTGACGCTAACGGTGCTGGGAGCACTGCGGGCACGTTCAGCCCTTCTGGTGAGGGACTGACAGCCGAGAAAGGTGATTTACAATGGACTGCGGGTTTTGAGAGCGGTTCGTATAAAGTCAGTTCTTCATTGAATTCTTTCAGGGTTCCACATTCACTATTTCCTAAATATGGACAAGATCAAAGGAGTATTTACGTTAAATTATGTTAATTGACAAGAGCCTTCTGTTTCGGGCCATCTTGCAATAACATAGCTTTTACCTAGGCTCCCACAAGCCCCTGCAAACTCCTGCATTTTACCTACCCGGCTACACTGCTCCCAGCTCCCAAAAGGTGTGTTTCCAGAAGCTGACATTTTTCATTTGCTCTCTGATGAGCTTAGGAAGGGCTTGGAGCATAGTGTCTCCCGGTAAGCCTACGGTATTCCCAGCAATGTCTCTGAAATGGTCTGTATGCCAGAAAGCTGGAGCTGCTTCTTCCAAGAGGGAATCTGAACCATGGGGAGGTGAGCAGTACAAACATGCCTCTTATTCACTGTGCAGCCTGGTTCACACACGTTATGCTCCAGTGACCGTAGCACCATACACGCTTCTGGGTTTCTAAATGCAACTGCTCATGGTGGTACAGCCAGTTCAATTAAGAGGCAGTTCCTGCTCCGAACAGGTACAGTTTCCTAACCTGCACTAGGACATGGCAGGACTTCTCCAGCACATCCCCTGTCAAAGAGACTGGGCATCCACCATCGATGAGATTTCCAAGAGACCCAAGTCTTTTGGCTGTAGATGAGCCAGTTCTACCATGAAATGCATAGACGAACAGAGGGAGAAAATGATGCCTCCCTAAAATTTTTGCGTTAGGCACAGGGATCATTGCTGGAGAGTAGTTAGTACTCGTGAGAAGGGCAGTTGACGAGGTCAGAATTTGGACATGGGACCAAGTCACACACGAGGCGGCTGCTCCCAGCCTGGTGTAGGGTCACGCCAGCTGGGCACGTGGCTCCTTGAAGCCTTTCCCGTGCACCTCAGCCCACACCTCTGCTCCCACAGCACGCCTTCTACCTGGTTCTCTCAGGCTATGACCTTCCCCAAACACATTTCAAGTGAGTGTCTGATGACTTAATGCACCACCAAACCTTTGAAGACCTGTTTTGTGTGTCTTTCACAGGCAAAGTGTGTCGCATAGTTATTTCCTCGAGACTTTTTGTGAGGTTTGAGTTGGCACCAGCTGTGGGTTTCAAACAAGTGGGGGATGAAGCGCTGTGATCTGTGGGCAGCTCTACTGACTTGTTTGTGTTGCTTTGGTACACACACAGACCACTGTGTGAGGAAGACAGAAACTGGAAAAAAAAAAAACCCGAGAGACTATGGCTTTGAAAACATTGAAGCATGTGTTCAAGTCCTATGGACTTCAATGGGCTGTAAGGACCTGCTGAATAGGGCTTCTGGCTGCAGTAAATACACTTGGATTAAAGTTGGGCAGAGAAATAACAACCTCTTTCAGCTTGGTGGGGGATTGACCCTGGCTGGAGGCCAGGTGCCCACCAAAGCCACTCTATCACCGCTCTCCTCAACTGGACAGGGGAGAGAAAATAGAATGAAAAGCTCGTGGGTCGAGATAAGGACAGGGAGAGATCACTCACCAGTTATCGTCACAGGCAAAACAGACTCGACTTGGGGAAATTAATTCAATTTATTACCAATCAAGTCAGAATAGGGTAATGAGAAATAAAAACTAAACCTTAAAATACACTTAAAACTTCACTCCCATATTCTGTCCCTCCTCCCCCTGAGCGGCACAGGGGGAAGGGGAATGGAGGATGTGGTCAGTTCATCACACGTTGTCTCTGCTGCTCCTTCCTCCTCACACTCTGCCCCTGCTCCAGCATGGGGTCCCTCCCATGAGAGACAGTTCTCCATGAAGTGCTCCGGTGTGAGTCCTTCCCATGAGCTGCAGTCCTTCATGAACTGCTCCAGCGTGGGTCCCCCATGGGTGTCACAAGCCCTGCCAGCAAACCTGCTCCAGTGTGGGCTCCTCTCTCCACAGGTCCACAGGTCCTGCCAGGAGCCTGCTCCAGTGCAGGCTCCCCATGGGGTCACAGCCTCCTTCAGGCATCCCCCTGCTCCAATGTGGGGTCTCCATGGGCTGCAGGTGGAGATCTGCTCCTCCACGGACCTCCATGGGCTGCAGGGCACAGCCTGCCTCACCAGGGACTGCTCCATGGGCTGCAGTGGAATCTCTGCTCTGGTGCCTGGAGCACCTCCTCCCCGCCTTCTGCACTGACATTCGTGTCTCAGAGTTGTTTCCCTCACATCATCTCACTCCTTTCTCCTGCTGCAGTTGCTGTTTTGCAGGCCTTTTTTCCCTTCTTAACTACATTATCCCAGAGGCGCTACCACTGTCGCTGATTGGCTTGGCCTTGGCCAGTGGCAGGTCCGTCTTGGAGCCGGCTGGCACTGGCTCTGTCAGACATGGGGGAAGCTTCTGGCAGC
>Ga0065711_1005326_pt1 | contig 28045 bp, 15 predicted proteins | sample Hoacrofraction12_FD_59098 | JGI IMG/M metagenome (GOLD analysis project Ga0065711, IMG submission 59098) | Hoatzin crop microbial communities from Cojedes, Venezuela - Epithelial fraction 12 v2 (version 2) | ecosystem: Host-associated > Birds > Digestive system > Esophagus > Crop | place...
CCGCCGGCCCGAGCTGCGTAGCCGCGGCGGGGTTGGCCTCCCGTTTGCGGTGCGAGGTCTCCGAGGGGGCGGGGGGGGAGTGTTGACCCTGGCTGGAGGCCCGGTGCCCCCCGAAGCCGCTCTGCCGCTCCCCGCCTGGGCTGGGCAGCGGGGGGGAAATACAGCGCAAGGTTGCTGGGGTGGGAGAAGGGCGGGGAGGGACGTGGGGGGGTCACCAGCCCTGCCGGCAAACCTGCTGCGGCGCGGGCTCTGCTCCCCGCGGCTCCTGCGGGGGGCCTGCTCCAGCGCGGGCTCCCCACCGGGTCATGTCCCTCTGCTCCGCTGTGGGATCCTTTCGGGGCTGCGAGCGGGGATCTGCCCCACCGTGGGTCTCCATGGCTGCAGGGACAGCCTGCCGCGCCGTGGTTTGTTCCGTGGGCTGCAGGGGAACTTCTGCTTCGGTGCCTGGAGCAGCTCCCGTCCTCCTCCTGTACTGACCTTGGTGTCTGCAGGGCTGTTTCTCTCCCATGTTCTCACTCCTCTCTCTGTCTGCAGTTGCTGTTGCCCAGGATTTCCCCCCCCTGCTGCTTAAACACGTTTTCCCAGAGGCGCTACCACTGTTGCTGATGGGCCCAGCCCTGCCTAGTAGCGGGTCTGTCTTGGAGCCGGCTGGCATCAGCTCCATCGCACAAGGGGAAAGCTTCCAGCAGCTTCTCGCAGAAGCCGCCCCTGTAGCCCCCTGCTAACAAAACCTTGCCACGCAAACCACCGTGGGAGAGTGAGGTGAATTTTGTTTTCTCGCCCATTAACAAAGTTGGCAGCTCGATTCTGGTACCAAAATCTCTTGTCCTCTGGCTCATTGTGCGCTGCCACTCTGTTCTTGGGAGTGGGGGAGATTGATTGGCGCTGCCTTATAGCAGTCAGGCTCATTGCTGCTAAATGTCAGACGGGTACGTGGACCCCGTTTAAAGTTTTAGTGCCCATCTTAGGTATGAACTGAATAAACATAAGAAAGTCGAGAAGGAAAACTATAGGATTTTCTCGCTGTTCTTGCTTCATTTCCAAGTTGAACAAGGCTCCAGAAGACATTTCCAGCTCATGTTATTGCAGTTGTCTATCAGTGGTCAGGTGGAACTTAAGAACCTGGGGTGGGGACATGGAGGGGCTTGTTCCCTTAGTAGCAAAACTGCCGTATTTTCCATTGTTTTCTGACCAGGCCCCAGCATCTTCCGCTTTGGTACCCTCAGCCGCTGCCTGCGTCCCGTTCCGCTCTGCTTTATGGTACATTTGATGCCTTCCTTCTTGTACAGTGTTCCAGCTCCCTCCGTGTACCGGCTGTGCACACGCTGGTTGCCCAGACAGCCAAGGTGAACAGACAACTGTTGAGCCAACACCGCAGCCTTTCCCTCGGGGCTCCCCAGCTGCTGATTTCCAATAAACGCATAAACTCTGTTTTCAAAACATCTACTGTTCTGACAGATGTATTTGAAATTAGCTAATGGATCCAAAACCTTACCAGTAAAAAGTGTGATTATATAAACTTTGTTTCCATAGGAAACCGTGCTTGAAGGAGAGTTGTTCAGCAAGGAGGGGGAAGGAAGCCTGGCTTCCTGGGGATGTATTTGCCACATCCTAGCACAGTAACTCCCACCTGTCTCCTGCCACCCTCAGTCCCCCGGTACCTTCCCTCTCCTGGGACTGCTCCCACATGCTGCCCGCGTCCCGACCTGCCCCATCGGTGTTTGTGTGGGTGTTTCTGTCTGTCGAGCGGCCAGCTGGCTACAGGGGAAGGTTGAGGATATATATGGGGTTGGCCTTGGCCTCTTGCAGCTTCTGCCCTCCATCTGGCCAGTTGTGCTTGTAAAGCTCACGATGACAAATTTGGCAGAAATGTAGGTAATGGATTCTAAAGTTACTAAGGAATATAACGGGGCAAGGTGGGCAGGTAGATGACCACAGTTATTTCATTTCTCTCAGAAGTGTGAGAATGTATCAGGCAGTTACTGACTTTTACAGCTACAGGCATAGATAATGCAGTGCTTAAAATGCTGGTGATCTTTCATGTATTATCTAAGCTGTGGTTCTTGACTGGGGATGCAGTTGTGCATGTGGAAAGGAAAGTTTGAGCATAGGCTGTCGCGAAGATTTTTGCCTATAGATAGTGGAGGTTTTAACAGAAAAAGCAATGGAGAAATAGCAGATGAGTAAAGCTGTGTGAAGCCTTCTGTGCTGGATTACTAAACTCGCGCACAAACCAGGCAGCACACAAAGAGTGGAAGCGACAGAATGAGTCTGAAAAACCGAAGCAAAGGTCTGTGGAAGCCTGCCTGCGAAACCTGAAATAACGAGGCTTACGCAGAGTGGGGAAGTGTGAGCTGCCAAGGAGGTGGCCAGAGCGGGGAGGGTAGGAAGAAAGGCTGAGCTGGTGAGCCTGAAGTACATTTTGGGAAGAGGAAAATGTCACTATTGTATATGATGTTTCTTTGAGGCATTTTCTGGGATTTACTGGAGAACTTTTAAAGACCTTTTGCTAGGAGATCCCAAAACACATAGCGTATTTAGAAAGAGAAAATGCGCATTTAAACGGAAGTTAGCGCATACTTAACCATATTCGTTTCAGATTGGCATCGGTTTGGGCTATGATTTTTTGTGTACTTGTGCTGACAAACTAAACCTTTGCCCGCCCTCAGACCTTACTCATCGTTCGGAGCATAACAAAATCCTTGCTTTATGATCTAGAAAGAATACTGGTGTGTGGCATAGCGTTGATCTTGTGACTCCAATAAAAATCGTTTTCTGGGATGTGGTTCTCTGCTGACTTTGTAGCCTGCTTACGGTAGCTGTGATTTTGCTGCTGTTTGTAGCAGGGGAGTTTCATGCTGCTTTCTGAGCTGGGGGTGAAGTGGTGTGATGTTGGTGCTTAATGCCGGCGGGCATGCTTTAGTTCAGGCGTTTGTGTGCACAGTGACCCCACCGTGATATTTAGAAGATGCTGTTACTTGGATATTGAATTGGGAGATTTGTAACTTGCTGAGATTACAGACCTGGCTGTAATGAGAGACAAAATTGATCAGGAAGTATCCTGAAGAGCTAGTAAAAGACAAGAAGCATTTCTTCAGCAAACTTGGCAGCTGACTATGCTGTTAAAAAGCTGGTATGGTTGTTTATTTGTGACTGTTTTCCTCATTGATCAGGGGTGTGGTAAAATGGTAGAGGGAAGTGGGTTTTTTTGTGCTTCTATGACATAGAGACGGGTGGTAAAGCAACAAAACTCTGTAGAGTTTATCTTCTGTTTAGTAATGGTAGCTAGAGAGAATGCTAAGCAGAAGCTCAGGAAAAAATAAATGTAAAAAAAGCCCTGAAACACTCTTAGAGTTACCTGAGCTTGGTAAGAGCTGTGTGGCTGCTGCCCAGCAGCACGAGGGAATGTGCGTTGTTCTGGGACTGTAGGTATACAGGCATTGCTCTGTCCTTCTGTCGGTTGGAGGCTTAAGATGTGCTTGACTTCTGAAAACTTTGTTTGGGTTTTTCCTCCTCTGATGCCTTCTGGTTGAAATTGCATCTAGGATCTTCTGTGCATCCCGTATTCCCACAACTCTTATGTAGCAGTAAGTGGCTTCCCTGTCGCTTTGATCCTTTTTATCGAGCGTGAAGACCCTTGCCTTGTCCTCTCACCCTTGCCAGTTTGTGGAACTTTTTGCTTTTTGGGTCTCCTTCTGACATTATCCCTAGGTTTACTTTTGTCCTAGGCCCTTTTGCCCTTTGTTCCACAGAGCTCTGCCCACAGCTCACCCTGTTTCCCCCTTTTTAAAATTTTGAGGTTTTGTTAATATTGATTGCATTTATTTCTGTGGCCACCTTTCCCATCTCTGTCCTGATTCCAGGACCAGTTTCACGCTTCCTGAGCTTTCATAATCCTCTTTTCCAAAGATTTGTCCTTTTCTTCAAATTACTTTCTTCTAAAACTCTGTAAATATTTTCTTCCAACACCTCAACACTGTCGCTCTTGCCATCTTCAATTTAAAACAATGAAGTTGAAGTTCTTGCTCTCCGTGGTAAACTTCTTCGCGAAGGATTCGTTTTCGCTGGCTCGTACAGCAGGGAGTGTAGCGTTGGCACTGGAGGAGTGCGTGCAGGCTCTGCAGCTAGCGTGGGGAACCGATTGCGTGGCAACCTCCGGGCTGGTTTGTTGTTCACTGGAGAAAAGCAGCTGATGACTCATTTCGGCAGCTGTCAGTAAAAAGTCGGGGTCGACTCACCTGCTTTAAGCTACAGACAGTAAAGTCGCGGAGTAATTGTATAGCTTGTGGAGGAATGTTTAGTGATGATCGGTTGTTTGCTTAAGGGAATTACTGAAATGTCTTATAGCAAATATTTGATTTTTTTTTTTTTTTGAAATTCTGTCTACATCGTTGGAGGTTTTCAGCCAAAATTAGTTTCAAAGCTGTCACAAAAGATAAACTGAGTAAATGACCTTTAATTTAAGCGGTAGCTCTAGTTATATTCTCCCCTCCCTCCCCTGAAAAGAATACCCCTAGAGATAACTGTCATTCCTGAAAAGCAGTCTAGGAAAGCGAGTGCCGAGCTTCAGCTCCAAAGGTATGAAATATTTTTGTCCAGGGCTTTAGCTGGCCAACACTGGGCTGCAAGGCTTGCTTAAAATATACACGTACACATATACTTATCTCATAATGAGGAGTAACTGTTCTGAAAGGAGCTGTGTTCTTCTGTGTAACTTCTTACAAGCTCTGATGGCTTTTAAAAATGAATGAAAGCAGATCTTGATAACGGAGATGTTCAAAATTATTTGGAATTGCTAGCTTTAAAGAAGTGAAATTATTAAATTATAGTGAGATGGTATAGTGATAGCCTGATTAGCTTTGCTTGCTTTCTTAGATTTAAGAATAATATTGTTATTTAGGGCTCTCTCTCTCTGAGTGACTGCTGGTCTGTTTGCAAGAGTTGGGGCTCTTGAGTCAGGTGTGTCTTCCTCATCTGCGCTTCTCATTCTTGTGCTTGCAGTGTGTAATACACAGATTGATGTGCTGTTTGGAGAAATACAGGCTGCCGAAACAGGACCGAGATGAACAACAGTTTGTTTTAATTTCCATATAAACACGTGGCTTGCTGTTTTTCACTATACAAGCACTCATTTTCCAGTAGCTTAAAGTGAGTGTTACATAGTTAAGAGGGGACCATAGAGCCAGTTAGAAGCAGCCCTGATACTTGGTAGCCTTCGTTCAGCCTACCCTGTAGCCTTCGTGAGGTTTTTATGTTGCCGTTTGTGGTTGCTACTAACATTAAACCATTTGTTCACATTTCATTTTTAACTCATAGTCATTAGGAGACTTTTGCTTCCTTTCCCGCTTCTGCAGACAGGTTTTAAGAGGCAAAATGTGTAACCTGGGAAGGGCCAAACCGAACTGAGCTGTCATCTGAGGCAGGACAATGACAGCAAAAAAATCCAGATGGTCAGCGTGGCTCGAAGCTGTGCTTCTGCATCGTCCCAGCGCGTCGCCTGGAGGCTGAGCGGTGCTCAGCTTGGTCACCGTGCTGAAAAGAGGGGTTTGAAAACGGGAAGGTCTGGCAGTTTGTTACCCATTTTTCTCGTCCCTGTTGGTGGGCTGCTTGTGACTTTGGGTGGTTCGGCTGCTTCTCCTTTGTTGTGCTGGCCTGGGCCAGAGTTTTACCTGCGCGTGAGCACTAGTGCTGCTGCCAGGAGAAACGCTCGTTCTTGGCCCCGTGGCGTGCCCTCCTTGGATTCTTGTGGAACTACTACTACCTCACTGTCATCTGCGGTTTGCCACGGCTTTACTCTTCAATGGAGAGTTACCTCAGCAATGCGCTCCGGCCCTTCGGAGCCGTGGTACCCCCTGTGACCACTGCGAGCCCAATGTGGTGTCCACACGGACGCCAAGGACGGCTGTGATCCGTGCTTGGCCAGCAAGTCGGTGGCTGGCTGTCCTGTGGCTGCTGCTGGTACCTTAACTTAGCCTGCGCAGCTTGTTTTCCCAGTGACATGATTAATAATGACTGGTTTGTACGCTTATTGTTAAATCGCGTGAGAAGGTGTTTCTATATTAGTCCTACCACAGCTCAGGGTGCCGTTTGTGGTTTTTGTGATTAGCATAGCTTGTGCAGAGGGAAATCTCTGCTGGCTCTGGGTGTTCCTCAGAGATGTGCCTTAGTATCCGTCTCCATCTGGGTTTTGACTACGTTTAGCTAATATTATGAAGATAATTTCTGTCCTCATAATTAAAATACAGTTGATTAACTGTGTGTTTTGTGGTCCTCACGTACTAACACTGTACTGGCAGAGGCTTGTTGAGGGGTGAGACGTCTGGCAGCCTGTTGTAAATGTAGAAACACAGCTGTGGCTTTAACTGTTGTAGGTGAGGTTTCTGAGAAGAGACAGTGTTAGTCTTCTGAGAAGGGGTTTTTTTTTTTTGTTAACTTGGTGTTGAAATTACAGCTATTTTGTGTATTTTTTGTGGTTATTGGTTTTACAGTTGACTGCGGAAGATGAATAGTTAACCACAAGGAAGTAAAGACGTCCATCTTTTTTTTTTTTTAAGACTGAAAAAAAAGATGAGTAAATTATAGTGGCAGCAAATGAGAGGCAACAAACAAATTAAGTCTATTCTGTCCTTATGTCTTACACCTTCAGGAAACTAGGCTGTGCAGCTGTTATCACCGGTTGTCAGATGTCGGAAAATCTACCTGGGAGCTTTCTCTTGAGGGAGCAATCTTTAGGAAACCAGAGGTCATGGGATCTCTTACTAACGGAAAAGTGTTTGTGAAATTTGAGCCATCAACTTAAACTACAATTCTCTGCAAAAGTCTTGCCCATGGTAGTTGCGGCTGTTACGATTTCAGCTATGTAGAGATGCTATCAGGCAATTTCCGCGTTGGTGCAGGTCACGGAAAGGCTACAGGCAGACAGCAAGCCCCATGTGTTTTAACAGAAATGCTTAGCCTGTAGGGTACAAGTGTACATAAACGCAGATGTGTTCCAAGCACAAACTTGATTTTGAGTTTGGTGGGATCTGCAGGAATGCAGTGTTGTAAGTTTGTGTTTTCTTTATTTTTAGGGGTACCAGAAGATGCTTCAGTGGTGATACCTCTCTCACAATGCAAGTTATGACTGAAATTCAGTAACCAACATCCCCTTCCTCACCCTGATCTCCAATAGACTTCCTGTAACACTTGGAAGAACGGGTCAGGGGAGAAGGGCTGAAGGTCACCATGAAGCTAAAGCAGCGAGTTGTGCTGTTGGCCATCCTCCTTGTCATCTTCATTTTCACGAAAGTTTTCCTCATTGACAACTTGGACACCTCGGCTGCCAACCGGGAGGACCAGCGCGCCTTTCACCGTATGATGGCAAGCCTCCGCATAGAACTGGACCCCCGGCTTGACCACACATTGCAGTCCCCTTGGGAGATTGCAGCCCAGTGGGTGGTGCCCCGGGAGGTGTATCCCGAGGAGACGCCAGAGCTAGGGGCTGTTATGCATGCCATGACGACAAAGAAAATAATAAAAGCTGATGTAGGATACAAAGGGACCCAGCTGAAAGCTTTGCTAATACTTGAAGGAGGTCAGAAGGTTGTCTTCAAACCCAAGAGGTAAATACTGCCTTCGATGACTGAATTACTAACTGCCTTCTATATTACTTTTTGTTTTGTCTCCAGTGGTTGCATTAATATTTAAGTTAAAAATTTATACATAAATGGAAAAGCCATTCTCTTACTTGTGAGACAGAGAGTATAGAGCCTTGCTGGAGCTCTGGTAACGTTAGGTGCTGTGCCAGCTGTCTAGCTTTGATGCTGGAAACAGCCTGTCTTTAGGTTAAAGGAATGATCACTGCGTTCAGTCCTGCAGGAATGTTGGTTAAGCCTGGTGTTTCTCAGCGGTATCTTCCCGACTGCGGAAGGGCAGTGTGGAGGCAAGTCTGCCTACTTGTTCTGAGTAAGGGTCACGTCAAACTACCACGAGAGAGTGCAGTTCAGGAGCAGGGAAGGAGTGAAAGCTGACAGCGGTCTTACAAGTAGGTCTAGGTATCTGGTGTAGCTGCATGAAGACTGTAAAAATGGCTTGGTAGGTCAGAGTGAGAGTCCCCAAGTTTCCTGCCTGCCAGTACTGAATGCTGGAGGAGCAGTGTAAGAATGGGCAGATAGCGATAATTCCTTGGTACGGTCTCTGTTTACGGTGATCCACAGGGAAATTTAACATGATTGAACATTGATGAAGAGTCTTGTGCACGTCTGTAAGGCTTTTTGAGCTGTTTGCCTTTGGGAAAAGGAGAAGAAAGAAAGATGTAAAAAAGTAAGGCAGGTGTGTTTTATGGGAGTGCACAGCGAATGTAAAACATTGTCATCACAGAATGCGTACGTCTCTCTCCGGAGGGCATTGGGTGGAGCAAGCATGAAGTTTTTCTGTCGTGTTAATGAATGATTAGGAATGAGAAAATAAATCTGCCCTCCACTTTTTGAATTCACAGCCCTGCTTCTGTATGGCAAATTACTAGTCTGGCTGGAGCTTGCCTGTGGGGCTGCGCTGTGTTTAACCAGCATCAACCTCTCACACAGAAACCTTGGTGGTACAGCAAGTGGATCATCCAATAAATGCAGTAACAAGACGTGGTATTTCTGTAGCGCTTTCTGTATCAGCCTGTGCTGTAAAGCTTTTCACCGAGCATTAAATTGCATTCCTGTAATGACATATCTGTGCAGGCGAACGCAGCGAGGATGCTCCGTCAAGGACACGCGCAGCTGGGAATGTTTATAGGAGCGCTAGGCAGTTTGTAGGAGTGCTAGGCAGTACAGCCCCAGCCGTGCTGGGAAACCCCTATTCTGTTTGACTGCTGAATAGCTAGGCTTGTAGGTAGAGCCTTGTTCCGTCACTGCAAGATAGTCTGTTTAACTAGCTTTTGACCTGAAAGGTGTGTCAAAGTTACTACTAAAATTGGTTTTGAGAAAACTTGCTGGTTGGGGAAGAATTCATTCTCTTGGTACCTTTGCTCTAGAGAGGACTAGATGCCTACTGAGCGTGGAAGCAAGGGTTTGGTTGTGCTTTACCAATAGGTTTTAGCTCTGCAGCTTTCAAAAGGAGATCATGTTTTCAAAAGCCTGCTGTAAGTACATACAAAAGACCCAACTATGAGGACATGTTTGGAGGGTTTGCCAGCTCATTTCAAAATTACTTGAAATCCAGCTGAAGTTACTAACAATAGTTGCTGCCATCACAAGCCAGTGGGATATGTGAAAGAAGATGCTTGTTTGGTATAAGTTCCAGTTTGGCAAGAATCTGTCGGGTCCTCCTCCCAAAAACTCCATGCCATCCTGCACTGCCTAGCTCTCTTTTGAGCTGCCTTTCAGAGAAGCTAGAACATTTGCTCAGGCTGATGAAATAGACTGTTGTCTTGCCTCAGATCTTCTCTGAGCAGGGTTAAAAATGTCAAAGTAGAGCGCTGTGATTTCTATTACGTGTTGCTGCTACTGCTTGAACCCCGAGTCTGTTGGAAATAATCCAGTTTACACAAACGGAAATGAGAAAGTAGGTAATCTAATTTGGCCTTACTTTATTTGAAAAGATATGGTATTTCACCCATTTGCTTGGTATTGATTGTGGTATTTCATGCTCATCTGAAGTGTGCTTCTTAAGTGGTATCTAGACTTAATTCAAGTGTCATGAATCTTGGAAATTTGTGTTTGCCTATGCTATTTAAGTAACATCTATTTAAAAAGAAAAAAGAGCCCACCACTTCACCAAAATATACCATTATTGCAATGAGTGTCTAATTTTTATTTCTTGCTGTTCATTATGTCTTCCCTCCACCAGAAAAAAGGGTCTTTTTATATCCAGTATATATCTCAGGTTCATACTTGCTGATCTTCTAGCTACTAATAATTGTATTTGGCATTTCTTCCACAATATCAGATTGTATTTTCAGGTTAATCTACAATCCAGTCTAACCCCAAAATTGTTTGTGGCTTTGCTGCTTCCCAGTATAAATAGTCCCCTGTGCTGTAGCTGAGTCTGTGCTCTTTGCTCTTAAATGTGACTTGGCATATGGTTGAATTAAAACTCATTAGTCTGAATGGGCACTGCTTCCCAAGCTCTTGAGACCACTGTACATTGCTGACCTTTCCTCCTGATTTACTACTTCAACAGTCTGTATGCTGTTTAATTGCATTAATATTTGTCCCTCTCCCATTAGCAGTCATTTTGAAAGTGACCCAGAGTCCGTTTAGCTTAGTTCTGTTGTTGCACTTGTTGCTGTGAACAGCAAAATTGATGGAAATCCTGCATGAATCGCTTCATTTAACTTATTTCAATTACAGATATGCCAGGGATTATGTTGTGGAAGGAGAACCATACGCTGGCTATGACAGACACAATGCAGAGGTGGCAGCCTTTCACTTGGATAGGTATGGAATTATTGGGTTACCTGGCTTTATTATCTCTGGTAAACACTTTTTCAGAGTTGGGGAAAAAGATGTTCCCTGAAGAATGCACCTCAGGTGTAAGCTATTTCTAACCTGCCAATGTACCACATTGAAACCAAAAATAAAAATTAGCTTTTTTGTGAAACTTCATTTCAAAGATCTGTGCAAGATTCTAACATTTAAGATTTTTGTGAAAAATTTGAGAAGGAGAATAAGCACTGAAACCACTGATACTTCTTATATGGAAGAAGGAGCTTAGCCAGATCCTGTGGAAGAGTCTGCAATGCTGCGTGTGTGTGCTGACTTAATGCCCAGTACACTAAAAAGTCTAATGTTTAGGCTAACAATTTAGACTAAATACAGATCAGTTCATCCGAGAGGAAAGACAGCTATTCATACATTAATTGTACCTAGGGGTGCCTAGGTGGTTTTTCGGACCGGAGTTGTGGAGGTGCAATTACCAGAAGGAAAAAAAAGTTACAGGACGTACAAAGAATGGGACCAAAAAAATACCAAACATTGACTGTCAGTAGTTAGGAAATACTATTAGAAGTGCTGTTTCACATCTAGAATAAATGAGCGCAGTCTTGGTCTCCTCATTGTAAGAGGGCTATGTTGACACTTTGGAGAAGATTTCTGAAGATAATTAAAGATTTGAAAAATTCTTAGATGAAGAGACCTAAAATCTTGGGAAAGGGAATAAGGAGGGACAAATAAAATAAAGAATAGGGTGGTTGAACTTAAACTGAGCTTTACTGGTACGTAAATAAAAGGCTTGTCACTGTGACTGAATTCATAGGTGGAAAAAGATATGCTCGTTAGCCCTAATTCATTTGTGGAAGTCATTGTACAGGCAATGGAAATGAGTAACTCTAGGAAGGTTTGGTGGTAACCGGTTGTGTAATACCCATTGCTGTTGTTGCAATCCTGAGGTGGTGAGCCAGAATTAGGATATTTTAAGAGCAAAAAAAGATGATGTAGCCAGATGTCTGTTGTCCATTTGTGCTTTCCAGAAACACACAGACTTTGGTTTCCCTGAAAAAGCAGTGATCAGACATTGTAACGCAACAATCCGAAGCCTCTTTCCAGTGTCCAAATTCCTCTTTCTTAGCTATCCCTTGCTGTCTGGTTGGTTGTGGTTTTGTGCTTTCTCTGACCTTTCTACCCTCTCTGTGGCTACACCCCTCTATATTCCTCAAGCATACCTACCAGAAGCTACCTGCCCATGTAACTTTAGTGTGTGCTTCCATTTTGAATGGCGACAGTTCCATATTTTGTCCGAGGATGCCATTGTTTCTAAAAGGATCTGAATCACACTGGATGCTTACCACTAATGGGGAGACTCTGCTATCCAGGGTAATGACCTCTCAGCCATGGGTCTGACAATACAGGGGCAGGTTTTCCAGATCTCAGTTCTGTGCTTATTTACTTGGAACACCTGCATTTTCTCAAGCTGTACATTACTGTAGTAGCTGTGAATTTTGTCTTTATGCATACATGATTTGTTGAGGCAGACATTCTGTGTTGCCCTGTCTTAGAGGTATTTTATACTTGTGGAAGGGGACTTACTCGTCGAATATCTAAAAAAAATACTTTGCAGCTGTTAGTGACTCTCCCAGTATGTCTGTGGAATGTAGATTGTCCTTTTTCCAGAAGGGACAGTCCCTTTTCAGTCTCTTTTGCTGAGATGCAAAGACTACCGGAAGGGTAGCAAAAGTACATTAAGAGAATTGGGGCTGGCGTTGTACTCCTTTAAGCACTTTTACAATTCCATTACAAATACCCAAGTCACTTGTGGTCGCAGAGCAAAGCCTATGGCAGACGTGGGAGTGGAACCTGGATCTTGTGACTACTGCAAGTTTTATGATTGTTCTTCCCACCTCTCTTTTTTTGCGGTCGCTTCAGGCATTCGGTTTTGTTCTACCATTCTTTCTTCCCTTCTCCCCACTCATGCCAGACAACAGAACTCCTAGATTGTTTACTTTCAAATATAATTGAATTGAGCTTAAACATAGCATTTTAACGGATAGTAATTCCCGCAGATTATAAATGATCTTTCCAGGTGACCAGCCTGAAGGCCATATGGTTACTGCTTCAGACCGTACACGAGACAGATGATGGATATTTCTGGTATGAGGTCTGATTTCTGAGAGTTGGAGCATGGTGCATCCTGTGTTGCTCTGTTGCAAAGGCTCTAATAAAGCAGTGTCACCGATGGCCTATAAAGCAATTGTAACATCCAGGCACTGAGGAAGAATGAGTTTCCTCACTTGGCCTTGGTGAAGAGAGGAGGTTGCTGCAGGGTTCCAACTTTATGCTTTGGTCTCAGTCATCTCAGTTTCAGACAATGGCACAGAGACTGTGGTTTGGTGCAGGTTTGTTTTGATGTAGAGCTGCCGCTTGTGTTGCAAATTCTCATGTCATGTTTTTTCACCCCACATCAGAATTCTGGGTTTCCGACGAGCTCCGCTGGTGGTTGGCAGGTTTGTGAATCTACGTACAGAGATCAAACCAGTAGCCACCGAGCAGCTTCTGGGTACCTTCATGACTGTGGGTAAGTGGATTCCGTGGGTTGTGCAGTCCAGTGGAGAAAAACATTTTTAATGGGAAAAGGAGCCTTGGGAACGTGACACAGTTAGAGAACAGTTAACTGTGGTACGGAAAGCTGTAAGTCTCTGTGCCAAGAGAGGTTGTAAGGCTTGTGTAACCCCGTTTGGCAGGGGAGGAGGACTTGATTTTCTCCAAGTAGTTTTTCCTCTGTAACTTCTCTGTGTTCCCTCACACTGTTACACGTGGGTTTTTTCTGAGTAAGAATTCTCTCTCTGCTGTTGGAGGTGGTTAGAAAGGTCTATGATTAGACCTGAAAGGAAAAAAATGGGATTGTGTTTAACGCAGACGCAGTGGTGATTTGGGATAATTTGTAGAGCTGGTGCGTCGGTTGGTATTAGATTTTGTTTGTGCTACATCAGAGTCTGCTGAGCATTCATAACTAAATGTGTCAGAACTTCCGTATGTTGCTTACAGTAATAATGCTGTGAAGGACCCTTAGTGGGAATTATTAATGTGAACTCCTACCGGGTGGTCATTAAGCACCAAGAAATGACTTATGCTGCAGTATCAACTCCTTCAGGCTTTCATAAAATATCCAATTATTACTCTTTTTTTTTTTCTTATAAGAAGAGTCTAGAGATGGTTGTTCATGACAGCCGATAAATATGTGTGCCTGTGTATTTTTCCTTTAGAAGCACTGTTGGTAGTCTCACCTACTGAGTTTGCCTAACACCTTCAGTTCTAAGGAGTAACTTTCAGATGAGAGTAGCTCTGCCTTGCCAGACTCTCTCTGCATTCAAATTGGGTGTCTGCCTCAGACAGACTTTACTTTTTCTAGTTTCAGCCAAGATAACTAAGCAGTTTTCTAGTAGAAATGCTGACTTGAAAAGTGTGGCTCCAGAAATTTTCATTGCCTTTCCTTAGATTCCTCAGAACTGCTTGTTCCGCAGACCATGAACCAAAGAAATGGTTGGACCTGAGGAGAAGATTGTGACCTCTTCTCCACCCAAATTTGACCAAGTTTCTGAGGTTTTGAAGAAAAGATAATTCATGCGTACTCCAGGCAGATTTGCTAGAGTTGCAGCTAGAATCTCAAAGAATTCTGTCTCTTGCTACACCTGTAGCAGGCCATGGATAGGAAGAGAGACTTGCAGGGCTTTCCATACAAATAGAAGACCTGGTCTGCTGCAAGCTCTATGTTGTTGATGCTCATCTCTCTGATGTCCTCAAGTTGTCTGCCTGGGGCAGTGCGAGCGTAAGAGCTGGGTCGGGGTGGAGGACTGCAAGGGAGTGCGGGCTGGCTAAGGATGTGTAAGGATGGAAAGTGAAAAATGTGTCTCGGAGAGCTGGGCCTGGTTTGGGGAGGATGTTGGATGTAGGGCCAAAGGAAGAAAGGACAGGGAATAAGTGGAATCACAAGGAAGTGAGACATGGTTGAAGAATATTTTGGAAGAACATCTGTGAGTGTGGCACTGGAGATGATTTGTCAAGAGTCAAGCGAAGGCGGGTTAGAAGGGTGAAATAGAAAAGGTTAAACTGTTAATCTGGGCTACATTAGATTACGTTACAGACTACACAGGCCTTAACAGACTAAGGACTGCAGGGTTGCATTGTTTCTCTCCTGGCAGAAGACAGGCGTGAAACTTGATCTGCGTTCCTAGGTCAGACAAGAAGGACAGCGTGTTTGTGTTTCCCTTGCTGAGTCAGCTCAAGTAACTGAGATGTGTGGCAGGTCTCAGGGCTCCAAATCCTGTTCTGCTTAGTTCTGCTTAGTCTTTTTTTCACTTGTCTCCTCTTGGTCGACTTTTGAAAAAGAAGTGGGAAACCTGACAGACGAAGTGTGAATTTTAAAAAACAAGCAGTGCTAAGGTTGCAAAGTCAACGTTCCAGGGATTAGGGATCTCAAAAACTTGTTGACAGTGCAATATTGTATGAACTCTCAGTGCGATTAACACATTAGAAAATATAATTACTCTCTCCTTTGAATATTAATCTTTAATGTTGCTTTGAATGTGTAATGTCTGTTTAATCTCTGTTGAGCCTCTCCCTCTCTGAGGTGGGAAGCATGAGGCCAAGTGCAGAGAAATCCTATTGCAGTGAAGGCTGTGCTGCAACAATATGCTTCTGAATTTCATTTGACATTCCTTGGATTAAGTTCTGCTCTTTTGATACTCTTTATTTTTAAAAAAAGGTAATAACACTTGCTTCTATGGGAAGTGCTACTATTGTCGGGAAACAGAACCAGCTTGTGCAGATGGGGACATCATGGAGGGATCCGTGACCCTGTGGCTACCAGATGTCTGGCCTCTTCAGAAGCATCGGCACCCATGGGGTAGGACTTACCGTGAAGGCAAACTTGCCAGGTATGAGAACGTGATAGGGTTATTCTTTATACATGATCATTTGTACTAGAATTACCCTTGCAATACAGTGGCTAATTAAGAAGCAAGTGTTCTCAAAACCTAGAGTTGTGTTGACAGCTTTCTTGACACGACAGTAGAAGTCAAAAAGTCTAGGATGAGATTCAAATTAAAATCATCAAGAAAGAAATCTTCATTGTTTTCCACGATACTAACTGCTGTCCTTTTCCTGCTGCTTGTCTGGAACAGAACTCCACCATGCAGTCACTCCAGGTTCTGAAAATTCTGGCCCTGGGCAAACTAAGACTTTCCTCTTGTGCCACTAGACCTTCTTTTCACACTGTGCCTCCCTCACGGTAGCACTGTGCTATTTTCTGCCAGACCTCCTGTCGTGATCCTTGTAGGTTGTTTCAAGAGTTGTGGAGCTGGTTTAGCTTGAGTAGGTAGGCACTGAAAAGTTTTTCTTTGCTTTGAATAGCATCAGTATTTGGTGCCCATGCTCAGCATCAAAAAAGAATGCTTTCAGAGAAGGACAAACGTGGGATCTAGCAATCTTGTACAACAGATGTGACATGTCTGAGTATTTGGATTGGAGATGGTTTTGCCATGACCAGAGGTTTTGAGCTTAGTAAGTTTCTCCAAGTCTGTGTCCTGAACAAGTGATTGGAAAGAGATTTTTTCTGATCTAAAATATCCATTGATTTCAAACATTGTGATTGTTCTCAGACAAAGGCTTCATTGAATGGTTTTAGAGTATTAAATGTGCAGTTTGGTTTTTGAGCAGCAGGTGTTATCTCCTTTGCGACAGGTCAAAATCAGCTGTATTTAGTACACGGTAAATTGCAGTAGTGAATGAACTGAATTTCTTGGAGGTGTTTCTTTTTTTGAGAGACTGTTTTTCATTGTAAGCTGCCTGCTTACACCAGAGTATACCCCGATACCTGTGCTGATTTGATATTCACTGTGTTTTAAACTTGCTTGCTTTTGCCTCGTTCAGGTAGGATTGCACGGTTCTGTTGTATTGCACCTTGTCACGTTGCACTTTTCACTTTGAGGGCATCAGGAGAATTAAACGTACTAGATGTCATGCTGCTTTTTTTCTGCGTCTGGTAATTACGGAAAAATAACTGTAGAAATTTTTTTTCCAGATTTAGCTGCTCTTACTCTGTCCTGAGTTGACTTGTGAACATAATTCATGTAGTTACATTAGTGTACATAATTTTTAATGGACAAGTAATAGATAAAATCCCTGACCTTTGAAGTCCTGTGCTAATACAATATAAATGATCAGAAATAAATGTCGGAGAAAGGTCTGTCTTGAAAGACTGAATGGAAAATGAGAAGAGAGAGCATAATATATCTGAAAAATTGTTGCGAGGAGATGAAGTACTGATCTAAAGTAAGAGGAAAGGAAACACTTGAGGGAGAGAGGAATGTAGCGTAAAATAAATGTATCCAGTACAAGGCGGAGTATGTCCTTAGACTTTTGCCTGGTGGGTTTGTGCTGTGAGTTGGAATGTGAGTTGAACCTTGATGCAAAAGAAGGAGGGAACAAGAGACAGCGTTTGAGGAGTGTCTGTGAAGTGTCAACAGAAAACATCAAGAAGATAAATTTTAGCCACTCTGATTTGGATAACGGGGGGAAGGATGGGATATTGAGACCTCAGGCTCCAGATCTCTAGAAGATGAGGTGGGGTATGTGGCAGTTCTAATAGCTAAATTCTGATCTTCTCCGTGCTTTTGTGACTCTCTGCAATTTTGAGCGTGTCAGTGAGTCTCTCCAGCTTGTGTTTCCTCCATTTCAGTTTCCAGTTCACAGATGGTTTAAGGCATTTCCAGCTTAACTGTTATTTTGTGAAGGATTGTTTCAGCCCTTACATGGAAGACGTTATAGATCTTGTTATTTAGGTTCACAGATGGAAAGGATATACACCAGAGATTTGGTTGTTTTGGTGATGGTGTTGAATAGCTTTGAAAACCGTAAAGAACAAAATGAGAAAGTTAAAGATCCTAGCTTTGGAGAATTGATCCATGACATCCCTGTTATAAGACTGCAAGTACATGCCTAGGTTACGTGTAGAAGGAGAGGAGAGGTAAGGGAAGCTTGAAATCTTGCTGATGGAGAAGAACGTGAGATACACTGCAAGGGAAGTAGGGAGGAGAGAGACAACTGTGAGTGAAGGAGAATGAACACGTGCGAGGCCTTTCTCCTCAGAACAGAGGAGGTCATTGGTAACTGTGATGAGGTTATTTGCGTTAGAAGGAAAAAATGAAGAGGATCAGTGGAAAGCAAGGCTGGTGGAAGCAGGTCAAAGCAATAGGAACAGAGTGCTTAAAGTCCTCAGTTAGGAAGTTAAGGGAGGCAAATCTTGCCCTGAGGCAGCCCGACCACTGCTGAATGACGAGCGGCGAGGAAGCAAACTCTGACCTTGTTGTCTGTAGGAAGATGATGTGTAAACTTGCACTGAAACTATAGCTTGCTCCATACAACAGGGTGTTAATGCAGGATTTACTCTTTTAATGAACCATTTTGTCTAGCTCTTTCTTCTTTATATAGCCTTCACTGCTGTGCTTGCCTTATCTTTATGCACACGTAAGTGAATAAAGGGGCAGCTGTAATGCCGTTGGTGTGCAGTGGTGGAGTGTTTCTTGAAGATTTGATTTGGTTTCTCCTGACGACCTGCAGGTGGGAGTACGACGAAAGCTATTGTGATGCTGTGAAGAAGACTTCACCGTATGACTCGGGCCCTCGTCTTCTTGATATCATTGACACCGCCATCTTTGACTATTTGATTGGGAATGCTGACCGGCATCACTATGAGAGTTTCCAGGATGATGAAGGAGCCAGTATGCTCATCCTCCTGGATAATGCCAAAAGGTGAGGGTAAGGGAAATTCTGGTTGCCAGGCGGTGGCAAGCACAAGGGCACAAGTTTATCTGCTCTGTGTCTCTCTGTTTTCTTTCTCTCACTAATTTTTTCATTAATACCTTTTGTGCAAAAAATCCAAAGCTTTCCTTCTTATCAGAAGTTACTCACCAAATATTAGGGTCCTTCAAAGGCTGTGGCACTTACTTTGTGCTCTAGATACTATGACTGCTTTGGGAAAAGTCTTACTCAAACTACAGAAACTGCCAAATTAGCACAGTACGACCTTTCTTCCCCAAGCAGCTTTCAGAGGTTTGCTTGTGTCTCTCCTCCAGTCCCCAGAAAAGCTTCTCCTTTTTATGCTTTGAATTAATGGAAGATTAAAAACTTATGATTTATTATTTACCAGTGAGTATTAGTGAGTGCCATAGTAAAAGTAGATCTTTTCAAAATGTGTTTCTGAATAATTTGGCATTCCCTGCCTTCTGGATATGTCTACTCTGGCTTGAAAAGGTTAACAGTTAAAAATTGAAATAGAAGAGCAAAATGTGATGATGTGCTAAGTGTGGATGTTAACTATTATTGAAACAAAAATGAAGCATGTAGTAACTGAGAGGAACTGATAAGTCCTTCTGGAGGCCAGGCTTTACTATGCGTATGTGTTTGAAATGTGAATTTTTCTGTCTCTGCTATAGTTTTTGTATGGTGGCTGGTATAGTTTAAGTTGAAAATCATATTGAAGATACAGCCTTGTTTAAATCATAACAATTTGCTCAATTTTTCTTAAAAGCAGAGATAACCTATTCTACTTTCTCATGCTTTAGTTCCAAGACTCCTGAGGTTTTTTTTCTGATGGGCAGTACCATCCACAGTGGCAGTGAGTTTCCCCTCCTGCGGACGGCCCAGCTGCTGACAGCCAGCTCTGTGCCGGGCGCTGCCCTGCAGTGGCTTTGCCTGCCGCTTGTACAGAGTGTTGAGACCTCTGATCTAGACAGAGCCTTGGAAGGCTTGGAGTTACCATTTCTTTCCCCATTTGCCTTTCGTATAGTGGCTTCCTTCCTTCCTTCCTTCCTTTGTTTCTAATTTGTCTGCAGCGGCTGAGTTGAGTATTTTGTCTTCATGCGTCAGCCTGTTCAGTAACACTCCTTCAGTTATCTCAGCAGGATGCTTTCCACCTTGGGATTGCTTAATTATTGCTGCTCTCAGACTGCCTTAGGTGACACTGGCAAAAATTGTCTTTCTGTAACGCTCTGGCAGTGTGCTAGGAGGAAGTTCATGTATTAGTCACTGGACGTGAATATGGTAGGTGAATTTCATGTCAGGCCTTTCATTGCGGTACTTGTGTATAACATTAGAAAAACATGTCCAGTGGGGCTTTGCGAGCCCAGAAGTAAATTGTTTTCTTGAAAGCTGAAGTGAAGTTCTTTCAGCTCCTTTGAGATAAGGGGTAGGGGGGCATTTTTTTCGTAGAATCATAGATCTCAAGTTGGAAGGGACCCATAAGGATCATCAAATCCTTGCTTCTCGCAGGACTACCTAAGACAAAACCGTATGACTAAGAGCATCATCAACACAATCCTTGGTTCCGTGACCACTTCCCTGAGGAGCCTGTTCCAGTTTTAAAGCTGCTAATAACAGAATTGTTTGAGCAGAGTAATGCCAAACTCCTAGAGTAATAAGTTATCTGTATTGAGGGGAAAGTTCTCTGTTAAAACAGTATGACGAGGAGGGTGAAACTATAAGGAAAAAAAAAAAAGGCACGTACGCACGTGTTTAGATGAAGCTTGAAATATAATGAATTCCTTTTGGCAGGCCTCCTTTAGAAAGTGTGATCGTGAAATGTTAGAGTTGATCACCTTGTTAGTTGAGCTGTTGATCTAAGCTTGGCCATCTAAAACAGCACTGGCTGCTTTTCCGTTCATTCCTTGTCCAGCTGTGTCCGAAACGCAAAGCTCCCGCTCTCTACGTGTAGAATACCAGTTATTCCTTTCCCCTGCTTTGCAAGATGACGTTTATTTCTAAACACCTCTGAAGTTTGTTTCTAAAGTGCGTTGGTCTAATAAAGATCTAGGTATGCTGGTGTTGCTTCCGTTTACCTGGTACGTTAGCTGATGCTTTTGAGAGTTACAGCTGTAATTGGTTGTGGCCTGTTTGTATTTTAATTTAAATGATGTGATCTATTGTAGCATGAAATTGCCTAGTATTGATTTTGGTTTTTTGAATTCTCTAGAAATCTGTTGATGTTGAGAACAACATTAGAGGTTCAACTGGTTCACTTGGTTTCAATTTTGCTTTTCAGCTTTGGAAACCCTGCCCTGGATGAAAGAAGCATCTTGGCTCCTCTTTATCAGTGCTGCATGTAAGTGAAATGCAGGGATGCTGTTCACTTTACTGATGCAATTGCTGTCCGTAGGTTTGTGATGTGATTAAGTTTGAAGCCTTCTGGCAACCTGAAAATGTTTGCTCAGGTACATAGAGCTTTAGTTTTTGAGGTACTGTGTTTGTCTGATGTATTGTCACTGCTCAAGAAGCTGAGAAATACATTTTTATTAAGGTAGTAAATGGGACGGTGGACTGTAGGAAGTAGTCTCACCTCTAGGTCACTGGTTCAAATCTATCCTTAGTCAGTGTGACAGGTACTCTGCAGCTGTCTGCATCCAGCTCGTGCCGAGTAAAAGTTCACATCACAGTTTGAGTACTCCCTGACAGAAGCGAAGGACTCAAAGTGTCTGGCAACTGAACTACCTTCATTTCTAAATGTTCTTTCTGAACCAGACTGCGGCACTGCTCAGGGAGCTTCTTTACCAATGAATTTTGTAGGTTTTTTTCAGGATTTTGTTTCTGCTTTGGCCTAGTGAGCTGTGTTTTTGTTCTTTTTATTTTTAGAGGCTGTGACTTGTGGATTTCTGTTTTCTGTGGCCGCTCTCTCACCAGGCCATTGCTACTTCTCATTAACATACAGAGAAAAGTACCAGGAAGAAAATTACCAATATATCCGTTTCCTGCATCTGTTACTTCAAGACAATTTTAAACCTTCCAAAGTACGCGCTTAGTTGAGAGTTGCTTGAGCCTGTCCTTGGAGGGCTCTGTCTCCGAAATCCCTTGGGGCCTGTGAAGCCTGGATACTCTGCAGAAAGCCTGAGCTCCCCCCGGCTTGTGCTGTGCAAGGCTCTGTGTGTGCTACAGTACACCCGGCCTACGTTCTGCAAGATTCTTTTAGGATCCATACGGAGAACAATTAAAGTAAATTATTTTCAGATTCTTTAGTTTTCTTATATTAATTTTAAAGGCATTTTTGATTTCCTGTTTTATGAGGATCTTTTGGAGTCTTTCTCATCTAGATTCTCCCGAATACAACCGGAAAAGAAGTTTATCTGTGTAAGAGACTTTGCAGTTTCCTGCTTTTCAGATACACTTTCTTTCTGATACCAGGCAAATGCCATATAAGAATTCATAAGCGTAATTGTTTTAACTATAGGTTTGTCACAACACTTGCTTATGTTGCTGGTTTCTTCAGAGGCCTTCAAAAGCCAAGAGTTTAGACTGGTGGTGTTAAAACACAAAATTTTGGGGGAGAATCCCAAGAGACTTCACAGAACAAGACAGTTTAGATGGGCTGGCATGAAGAAGTTTAATGGCCAATGAAGCAGAAAGATCATTGCTAAGTTCACTTTCTGTGGAAGTTCAGTTGACTGACTTGTGTCCTTTGTGGTTAATTGTCGGTCAGTGATGCTCTTCCTGAGGTAGTACGAGTCTTGTTTTTGAATTAACAGCCAGGCTGTTAATTTTCTTTCCTTTTCTTTCCTTTTCAAACTGTGTCTGGGAAGCCTCAGGGCTGAAGAACCTCTGTGCTAGCAGCTGAACACGTGCCCGCGTAACAGAAGAATAATTACATCACATTAGAGTCTTTCTTCTTCAGCTTCAGTTTTCAAGTTTCACTTAGATGTTGCATATAATGCAGTTACACCTGGACCTTCCCATCCCCAAAGCACTTTTGTAATAAGCCTCCGTTTTATTTGGGTGAAATCCTGGTGTAACAGGCTCCCTCAAGAGGCTGGCGTTGCTGTTGCTGCCGGGACTTCAGCTGGACAGTGGTACCATGACCTGTTTGTGTCTTTCTCTTGCAGCATCCGGGTTTCTACCTGGAACAGACTCAATTATCTGAAGAATGGAGTACTGAAGTCTGCCTTAAAAACTGCTATGTCGCATGACCCCATCTCACCAGTGCTGTCTGACCCTCATCTGGATGCCCTAGACCAGCGGCTTCTCAGTATTCTGGCTACAGTGAAGCAGTGCACAGACCAGTTTGGGCCAGATGTTGTGCTGGTGGAAGACAGGATGACTCTGTCTCATTTGTAATTGTAGTGGAACACAGAGGAAATTCCTTTTTTAAAAAACAAACAAACAATCAAGCGATAGAAAAACAGCACAATCAGTTCGGAAAGGCTGTGGCCAAGGTGGACAGGAAAGCTTCCGAGCCAGAGAAACAGAGGTGACACTGGCTTTTACCTGGGGCTGACAGCAGTGAGAGGTGGGAAGTTGGAGCCTGGGACGGCTCAGTACCCGTGACGGCATCTTGGCCGTCGTGAAGTGTCCATTGCCGGCAGTGGACATTGCACTGGATAAAAATGGCTCTTGGTGTTGGTGGAAGTGTGTGGAATACAAACACTAATTTGTGGACTGAATCTGGAGGGGACAAATGGAGGTGAACAGTACGATCCTCTCCCCTTCTCTTCCCCACATGTACTCTTGCGAGTTTTTGTTGATTCAGGGTTGTACGTAATCAGCTGTGAGCTGGTTAGGCATTTTACTGCTTCTTTAGAGAAAGAGGAAGTGGTGAATAACTCTTAGGCTGAAGAGTTGTGCCACCCCCCCGGGGTGGGATGTTCTTCTGAATGCCATTAGGGGTGGGAGAGGGAACCTCTGCTGCTCAGTTGTCTTTTCCTTGATTAAAAGCTGGGAAAGGGGGTTACCTCATATGTGATAATGCTTCAGTGTTTTTGCTGAAGTCCTATGAAAGATTTATCCACAGGGTTGGAGAGTTAGGGGAGGACAGGGTGGTTATACAGCACTTGGTAATTTAGGGGTTAAAGTTTCCATGTCTCCTGTCACTGTTTTCCATTTATAAGGAATCTGGCAAGGCCTGAATAGAGGAAATACCCTTGCAGTCCTGTGTCCATATTAACCAAATTTTCATGATATTGTAGCTGAGGAGGAGGAGGACAGAATCTGTCCTCGGAAGCAGGTTCCGTTCAGCGAGGACGTGCTGCTTACTGTACTCCTTCCCTCCTGTGGGGCACCTGGGTGTGTTGCACTGGGGAAACAGAGGAGTATTACTGGACTTTCCCAGCCGTAGGAGAGGAGCTGTGGTCTTTCTTCTTCATCCCAGATGGAGAGAGCTTCCCGCTGCTCGGTGTCGTAACTGCAGCTCAGTGCTGCTGTTGTGTGGAACCCCAGAGGTTTTTCAGTCCCACTGTTCACCTGGTCTGGCTTGTGGCTGAGCTCTGAAGCTGTGAGCGCTCCCAGTAAGTTTTCTGCCTTCCCCAGCTTCTTCCTGCAGCCCCCGCTGTCGTGTTCTGACCGGGGTGGTCATCCTGGTGTCCTTGATCCCGATGGGTTTGCCAGGGATAGGGGAGAGCTGGTGTAAGTTGGCTTTTCAGGGTAGACTTGTAGCCCTCATCTTGAGCTAGTCCTGTCATCCTTCTGCCCTGCATCAGCCTGCACCGCGGATGAGCTTGTGGCCGTAAAACTTGTCACACTTGTGGCAGGTCTGCATCTGCATCTCCAGAAGGAAGCAACTTCGTCATTACGTTTCCAAATTTAACAACTTTGCATCGATTTTCAGTTCAGACAGTATGGTCCTTGGAAATAAGGAAAGAGCTCACTTCCCAAAGTGATTATGTAGTATCGGACTGGTGAGCAAGAGCAGCAAAACGTCAGTTGAAGACCCTTTCCTTGACTTGTCTGTCAGAATCTTTCCAGCTCCGCAGTAGCATGGCGGGCAGATAGAGCGCTGTTCCCTGTTCTTGCACCTGCGGCCACACCTGAGCAAAGAGGCATTAGCGAGAGAGTTTATTTTCAAAAGGCACTTTTGTTTTGTTGAAGTGTTTTTGTCATTGCCTGAGCAGAGTATCTTGAAAGTAGAACGCAACTGTTTACCTGAAACTGTATTTTACGTTCTTCTCGATCTCTTCTGGAGTTGGCCATCACACAGACCTGCGCCACAGTCAGGATGGGATCTGGAGTTACTTAGTGGTGTTACTAGTCAGGACTGGAACGAACAGCCAGCTTTTAGGACCCTGGTGTTGAGCTAGTGCCTGTTTATCGCTGTACTTGATGACAGAATCATGCTTTCGAAGCCACGGTCCCTTGGTGAGTTTAACCCACCAGCGCAGACCGTGCCATGCGGGTTCCCTTTGGGCAGAAGCGCTGGTGAGTGTGGGCAGGAGCCGCGCCGGAGGGAAGGACCCCGGGCAGCACGGAGGCCGTTAGCGAGTGCTTTTATTCTAAAGCAGAATGGATTCAGACTGAGGCATTTTGACATAAACATTTCCCAGGAAACTGAAGATGATTTACACAAAGGGGGGACGGTGAAGCACATGGTAGTGGCTTGTAGCGTTTTTAAAAGCATGTTATTCTCTTTGAGCTTAATCATGAGCACTTAATATTTTGGGAAGGATCTACCAAAATTTAAAGTTTTGATTTATATTTGATCACTCTTGATCATTTCCGTTTGATTTAATAACGGATTCCAGAAAAAGTCTTTCTGTCTTTATGAAATCAAATCAGTTTTCAGGGCGTATGTATTGCTTGTTCGTGGGGCTTTAAGCTGAAGCTTTTGCTGTCAGATGGATCTTGGAGGGGAGAAGTTTCCCCCCAGTATGAATGTCAAAGATGTAAAGCACTGTATTGGTTTACTTGTAAACAAAGGGCATGAAGTCCAGCATCATCAGTAGCAGGAAGCAAGAAATGGTTGTTTTTTTTCTTCTTTTTTTGCCATGTTGGCGATTCTGGTCACTGCAGACACCACTGAAGCTCGGTGTTCTGCAGCAGGAGAGAAGAATAAATGCCTCTCTCACCCAAAATCGGGAAGATCTGATTTTTGGCTTTGTCATAATCTCTGGCATTTTGGCAGTGATCGTTGTCTTGCTTGAATACAGAACCCTGAGAAATTTTCAAATCAATTGTAACCATTGCAAGCGAAATCGGAAGCAGCACCCACGAGCAAGCAGGGTCTGCCCGGATCTCTGAAAAACAGCGCCGTGTGTGAGGCGGGCCCTGTGCTCTGTCGGTGAGGTTTTCACGACTCCTCCTAATGCTTGTTCACTGTGCACACTGCAGTTCGCTGGCTCCAGATGTTACAAAATGATTGTGTTGCGGATATTAGTAATATCAGCACGCTCAAAGCACAGAAATCAAGAACTAATTAAAAAGAGAGCATCATCAGCCATCTGCTATTTATCTCCTCCTTCCGAAGTCAGCAGTCGGGCTGGAGGAGACACTGAAGTCGGCTTCTCTTCCAGCAGCTAATGAACTGGAGTGTGTCTTGCCAAACAAACTTCAACTGAAAAATACTAATTTATTTAGAAGGTAATTTATTTGCTGTGGCAGCTGGAGCGAGATGCTTGACACAGACACCTCTCCTGGAGCCATCAGAGGATTGCCCCGGGAGCAGCTGCTCAAACGGAGGTTGCCAATAAGAAAACTGAATGCGATCGTGACTTTCTACTTGTATCCCCCTGGGGTCAGATTCCGCATAAAGCAACATTGTGTGAATAAAGATTTTAATAAAGCAACACTGATGGGTTGTTTAAGTCTCTTTGTCTCTCTCTGCTGTCTTGCTCTCTCTTGTTCCAACATGTGGTGGGCTGAATGTTTAAAGTGTTTTGCTACTTAAGTTTCCCGGTTATTTCTTCACTGATAGTTATCAACGGCATTGATTCCAGGCGTGTGTTTCCACGAACGGGGTCAAATGTGCAGGTTGTTTGCAAGAGCTTTTTCGGGAAGGAAAGATGTGTTTAAGAAGAGCATCCCAAAGCGATACAGCAGAAGAACACACCTAGGTTTAAATGATCTTCAGAGAGCAAATATTTTTTGCTATTGAAAGCGCATCCCATGGCCCTGCATCAGCCAAACACCTAGGCTGATTTCTTCGTTGTCTTCCAGTAGGTTGGCTTTGTTCTACGGAGCAAGGGATGTATATTGAGCTGGCAGGTGTTCATGGTTGGCTTTTCCAAGGCTTTATTGAAGCCCTTTTATGAGACAGGGCAAGTAAACGGCCATCCAACTCTTGTTCCTCCAGAGTGCGGGGATTTCGTCTGCCTGTGTCAGAGCTCGTGTTCTTCATAACCCACTGCAGTGAGTTTTTCAGAGCAGGAGGGGATGCTCACAGTTCTGAACGTCGGGCACCTGGAAGCCAAGGAAGCCACCCAGAGCTGCTGTCTCTTCCTGAGGAGAATGACTCCTGGGGACAGGACACCACCAAACCACCACAGGCCGGCTGCCCTGCTCCTGGGAATGGGAAAATGGTCTTTGACCTGGCCTGTCGCGTCAGCGGGGTGCTGCGGGACGACCAAAGGCACCTGCTCTTTTTAAACCAGAGTTTCTCAGTTAAACCTTTGGACTTCAGCATTGCTGAATTCTGTAAGAACTGGTCTTGGGGGTTTATTTTGGGGCTTCTGCTGGGGAGGATGTTCTGGGGTGGGTTTTTTTTGTCTCCTAGCATTGTGTGGCGACAATAATTTTTCGTATTCTCCATCTCTATTTTTGAGGTGCCAGTTTGCTCAGGGAGCAGTTCAGGATTCTTACTTGTGTATAAGCAGTTCAGCAACTTGCAGAAGCTACAGATGCTTCGAAGTTCTGCAAGGCTGAAATAGCTCGTTTGGAGAGCTGTTTTTGCAAGCACTTTTATGTATTACTGCTGTGTAATTTTGGAGTGGTTGGCCTTAGTAACAAGGTGAGACTTAAAGTGTTTCTGATTATGCAATGAACATAATTGTACAGAAGAAGGAACAGAAACAACTTTGAGCCAATGGAGGACCAAAGGGTTTTGAAAACTAGCACTTTCCCTGAATTTCTTTGGAATTTTTTTCCCTACAAATTGTCATTGATTCTAAAAAATGAGAAATGAAACTTCAAGTTCTTAGTTCATGCATCCCAAGTGTGGCACTGGTCCTCTGTTGTTTTTTATCTGCGGAGTCTCTTGATGTTTTTAAGAGACTGGGGATGGGACTTTGTGGGGAAAAAAACTACAGGAAGGAGGGGGGAAGGACTCCCCTGTATCATTTAATCTAGATCTTCCTTTTATTTAGTTATCTAATCCATAGCTGTGTTACTCTGAGCTGCTGGAGAGAGACTCCCCTCTTGCTGCCTGCTGTCAGAGTTCATCTGTGGCTGTGCAGAAGGAACTGCTGTGTGGAAACTCGAAAAACCATAAAAGGATGGTGGATGCTCGGCATTTCCCTGTCCCGCAGATGCTATAAAATCCTGGATCGTCCCGTTCCCTCGGAGTGTTTGCTCGGGCTGAGTTAGGTTAGGGGTGCTGAATAAGCCAGGCATGGCTGCATTTTCGTGGTGCTGTTTTTTCTTTCTTTTTAGATGATGCCTGCGCTGTGAGACCTGCCGTGACCCTGGATCGTGGATGTTGCATCGGGTGGCTGCTGCTCACCAGGACTGCTTTGGAATAACCAGGCATCGGTGAGAATCCGTCCATCCCAGAGTCATCTCTGGGGCCATGCATATCCCTGTGGCTACCTCCTCCTGCCAGGCTCTGTCAGCTGAAGGTCGGCAAATGCTAGATTGAGTGTCTGAGATTCGGCAGAGGGAGCAAAAAAAAAAGGGGGGGG
>Ga0065711_1032092_pt1 | contig 28043 bp, 11 predicted proteins | sample Hoacrofraction12_FD_59098 | JGI IMG/M metagenome (GOLD analysis project Ga0065711, IMG submission 59098) | Hoatzin crop microbial communities from Cojedes, Venezuela - Epithelial fraction 12 v2 (version 2) | ecosystem: Host-associated > Birds > Digestive system > Esophagus > Crop | place...
AGGACACGGTTGGCCCTCTGGGCTGCCAGCGCACATTGCCGACTCATGTCCAGCCTTTCGTCTATCAGTACCCCCAAGTCCCTCTCAGCAGGGCTGCTCTCGATCCTTTCATGCCCCAGCCTGTATTGATACCAGGGATTACCCTGACCCAGGTGTAGGACCTTGCACTTCAAAGAGTGTATTTGGTTGTGGGAAGACTCAAACATGAGGAAGATGCTGACCCAAAGCACCTCCTCTATCTCAAGTAGTAAGAATTTTATTTTATTATTTCTGTCTCCTCAATCCTCTTAGCTTAACTTGGCCAATGTCTTACTTTCTCTGTGCTTTCAGTTATTGATACAGAAAGACTATTTCACATAAGAAAGCTGATTTGTCGCTAACCCACAGTTACAAGATGTTATATGTCCTGGAAAGGAAGCTCACAGGAACAGCAGTTTCAACAGACACAGAGATGCTTTCCTGATGGCATTGTAAGCAAGAGTGACAAGATCTCTTTCTGAACAGTAACAGAAAAAGAATATGAAGAAATAGCAGGGAGTTTATCGAAACAAGTGTTAAATGCAGCCACTTAGTTATACTTCCATCTGGAAAGAATTGCTCTTCTGTTCTACTTTTGAGATCTGATGATAATGACTGTCACTATTATGCAGGGTCCCATTTTCTTTTAATAATTGCAAAAACATAGTGAGATTTATTTTACAGCATTAGTAAATTCTTAAGAAAATGAAAACACGATTAACCTGAGCCGGTTAATCTCTTATAATCTTAATTTAGTATATTCTCCATTTTCAGAGCGAGCTTGACCCTCGCATAGCCAGTGATTGCAAGGCCTGTGATGAAGAGATAGACAGATCCTTTCAGAGAGAGATAAGTGAATCCTGGAGAGCTGAAGGATTTGTAAAATCATTTCAACACTGAACGTTTCACCTGGACCTCAAAAAAAAACCAACCACCGTTAATGCAAACAATAATTTCTCACAAACAAATGAGAACACACCCTGCCCCCCCTCCCCCCCCAGTCCATCACATATTTAGCTGGAAATAAACAGACGCACAGTCTGTCTTGTTTTCTCATGCACAGATTCTTTATTGTGCCTTAGTGTAAATGACAATCAGGTCTTCGGCATTTATCTTCCAACCAGCTCATGCTGTGTCTCTTTTTTCTTTTTAACCTTGTTTTTAATGGATTTTCTGTAGCTTTTTGTGCATTCACGGAGATAAATCAGGAACAAACTTGGATCCGGTCATCCTCTATACAGATGATGATTTGTATCATGCAAACTGAGCAAAATCACTCAGCTCTGGGCCTGCCTGATGTTACTAAACTCTTCTGTCTGTTTTCTTATGAGAGACAAGGCATAGCTCTGGGGGTCTTAGCTCAACAGCTGGGACCCTACAAAAGAGCTGTGGTCTGTTTTTCTAAACAGATGGATGAAATAAGCAAAGGATGGCCAGGATGTCTGTGAGATGTGACGGTGGTGGTCTTGAACATTCAGGAAGCCCGAAAATTTACCTTGGGCCAAAAGATCACAGTGCTGGTCTCACACACAGTATCAGTTGTACTAGAACAAAAAGGGAACCACTGGCTTTCTCCGTCCTGATTCCTACAATACCAGGACATTCTGATTGAACCAGATGATATTAATATTGTAGTAACTAACATCACTAACCCAGCTTCTTTTCTCAGCGGGTCAATCTCTGAACCATTGGTACATGATTGCTTAGAAACTATAAAGACTGTCTACTCCAGCGGATCAGAATTGAAAGAGGAACCCCTGGAAGATGCCCAGGACTCCTGGTTCACAGGTGTAAGCAGCTTTGTCCGACAAGGTATTCGAAAGGCCAGGTACGCAGTGACAACAACAGATGAAGTAGTTGAGTCTCAATCACAACCTGCTGGAACATCAGCTTAAAGGGCTGAAATTATTGCCCTAACCAGAGCTCCGGAGTTAGCAAAAGGGAAAAAGATGAACATATGGACAGAATCCAAATATGCTTTTGGAGTTGTCCAAGCTCATGGGGCAATTTGGAAGGAGCGAGGACTAGTAACTGCACAAGGGAAGCAGATTAAATATGCTGAGGATATCCTTTGCTTATTAGAAGCCATTCAACTACCAACAAAAGTTGCCATCGTGCACTGCTGAGGACACCTGAAGGGTGACACTGACCAGGAAAGAGGTAACAGGTTGGCTGACTATGAAGCTAAACAAGCAGCAGAAAGAATGTAAGACATTTTGGCCTTGATCCCAGACAACAGAAATAGAAACCTAATTGACCAAGAAAATATACTACCATCTGACAAGTCACTCAACAGTGTAAAATATGGTTAAAAAATAACCTCACCACAGCTAATGGGGTACATTTAGGAAATATTGGGAAGGGAAGTATACCGGGAGACCACTGGCAAATTGATTTCTCTGAACATCCAAGAAAAGGAGGGTACAGGTACTTATTAATAGTAACGGATACCTTTTCAGGTTGGCCAGAAGCATTCCCTTGTAGAACAAACAAAGCAAGGGGAGTAACTAAGGCATTATTAAAAGAAATAATAGCTCGGTTTGGGGTACTGACAATTATGTCCCCAGATAAGGGGGAAAATTTTTGTGCAGAAGTAGTGCAACAGGTCAGTAAACTATTAGAAATCGATTGGCAGTTACATACACCCTACAGACCACAAGCCAGTGGGCAAGTAGCAAAGATGAACCACATGATAAAACAACAGACAGCAAAAAAATGCCGAGAACCGTATCTATAGATCTACAGAATATATTGAGTCTTCAACTCCGGCTTTTCAAGGCATCACTTGGAGAAATAGGAGATGCCAGTAAGGAACATATAAATAGGAATTTTCTCAGGAAGGTGACTGGACTAAGACTATAATTTTTCAAATAGTGTGCTTGTCCTGAAAGAGAAGTATAGTCAGATCATGGAATATAATAGCTTTTATATCTTTTTGATGGCTTTCTGTTTGTATGTTTTGAGAGTTGTGCACTCCTATAAACTTCTCTGAAAAAGGAAATAATAAAAGGTAATACTAATATATTACTGCAAGTGCTTCCTGCAAGATAACTCCAGACTAAATATTTTTATATACTCATGGGTATTTTATATACCCATTCAATTTAACAATAATTCAATAACATTAATCAGAATTAACAGAATAACAACTTAAAAGTCTATAGTCTTTTTAAAAAGTGTTTCAACTTGTGCTACTTCCTAACACAAGTACATACCTGCCTTTGCATACTCAGTGCCAAGGAAAAACCATCTCCAGTCTGGCTCACAGCTTTCCAGCTTCCTCATTTTGCTACATGGGGTCTGGAATTCAAATTATCTCATACTTTAAAAATAATGCAGTTGATACAATTTGAATGTCTACTGCAATGTCTGTCTAGAACAGAACTTCAGCATTTGAATAATCCTGTGAAATGGAGGACTGACTGGGTGGAGTAGAATGCATGAGATGAGCACCTCTGTCAGACTTCCAGTCTCATGTGGTGTGGGACCTTCTTACGAGCTTGAACTGCGCTTTTGCAGAAACTAGAGAGGCCTCAAGAAACTGGACCTGTAAGTGCTTAAACATATACATATACATATACGTGTATATACATGTATTTCAGACTCCAATGCGGAAAACTGGTAATTTCCTAGGAGCTTTCTTCTCCCTTCGTAACTTCGGTTGACTTGCAGATGTAAGGTTCTGCATCTACTGACTATCAGCTACAGCAACAGGCACATACTATAAAAAATTTGCTGTAACCCTTGTTCTCTCCAGGGACCGTTCTCCATTGCAATAACCTTATTTTCATTTATCTTATCTGCTCTTCATGTCCATGAATTTCAGGCGCAGATATCACCATAATCCTTGTGCTTCCCTCAGAATGGTTTGACCTTTATATCACGTTTTGAATTGCAGTGACCCAGACCTTGGAAATACTTGAGATCTTACCGGAAACCTTGATTGTTTCTTTTGAAGACTCAGCCCAGGCTGGGTATTGCCTTATGCAAGCTGCTTGTCATGCAGGCACTGGACTCAGAGTCAAGGGGGAAAATAAACCTTTAAAGCAGAGAAGGGCTTAACCACCAGGGTGGTCAACACGGTGACGTGCTGGTGCATGCCTTAATCCATTGGAGGCTGATAGTGGGGAGGACGCTGTTGGTAGTTTACCTGGCTGGCCATTGACAACCTGTGTTTCTGTTGAAAAGGTAATCCCAGCACCTGCCCATCTTCTGTAAAGCATGTTGAAATCCTGTTTTATTCTTTGGACAGACGCAGTTATTGACTCAAACGGACAGTTCCATCTAAGTGACGAGTGGTATTGGGGGCCCTGTGCTGGGTCCCCAAGGCTTGGGCTGCCTGTCACTTCACTGTGCACAATGGGCAGAGTGGCAGGCCCTTAACGAGAACAGCTGTAGCAGTCAGCAGTCTAATAAAAGTAATCCTATTTACAGCCTGCCTTGAGATATTGCTATGAGTTGAAAAGTTCACCTCTGGCAGTTTCCTGGGCTTGTCACCTTTTCTGCCTTTTCCCTTGCATATAGCTCAAAGGTGCAGGTTTTTATGAAATGGGAAATAGAAATAATAAAGGAAAAAATACAAACTAAAGCATGTTCTTGAATATGGCAGGAGTCCTGTCTCTCAGAGTTTAACGGCAGCACATTTTTGTGTCCCTGTCAGAGAGACAAAGCAGTTCTTATAAACCTAATCTACAATATCACATATCCTTTGTATGAGGCTGATATTATTACCTCCTATCCATGGGCATTCAATCCTAACTTAATTAACTTGGCAAGCAGAAGTATTGTGCTGTGGCACAGTGAGTGTCTGTTACGCTCACAAACCATCCTATCCAGCTGGGTATCAAAACTCTTTAGCTGCCTACACTTACTTTTGATCTGTGTGACATACAATAAATAGAGTCAGCAACCCCATAGAGCTTGGCTCTGTATCACCACTTTGAGGAATGGACAGAATGGTGGTTTTTTTTGCCTTTTCTGTAAAATTATAAGCCTGCTCTGCTCACACGATGAACCCAAATAAAGCCTTATTTTTCATTTTTTGATTGTATTTTTTAAATCATTCTGTAGAAGATGAGAAAGTAGGAACTATGAACAGCCATATGTGATGGCACATTAACATTCATACAGGACTGGATTCAGATTTCTATTACGTAGCTGTAAAATCAGAGAAGAATCTGGTCTGACATGGTTTAGCACTTTAGAGTGAAGGAGAGAGACGTTGGGATTGACTGACTAGATTTTTAATTAAATAGGTAGCCTGAACCTGATGTTTTTTGAGGTTTTAATGTTTTCCGGGAATCAGCATCTCTCCCGTTCGCTCTCCATTGATGTTTGTTCATCTTCATCGTATTCTGATCTGCTAATTTTTAAATGAAGAGAGAGAAGTGCTAAAATACGACAAAGATCTTACAGAATGTCTGGAAGAAAATAATATCTTACCATAGTCTTCTAAGCTATAGTAAAAGAAGAAAAGGATCTTGTTAGATTATCAAATATCTTTACTAAAATACCTTGTTTTCAAAAAATATATTTTTTTTTTATATTTTGGGAAAAATGGATAGAAAATATCTTCCTAATTAAAAAAAAAACAATTATTCACACAAGTCACTTTTAGTAACAAAATTTGACCATGTTCAGGTAATAAAGTACACATTTTCAACTACAGACTCTGCCATCACATATACATACAAATTATGGGGAAGATGAACACTACATAAAATATAGATATCATTGGTTTAGAGGGCTGCAGCATTTTTCTACAAAACAAAGAATAATATTTTTTTTTTAATATTTCTCGATAAAAATGTGTATGTAGATTTATATATATCTCTCAAATTCTTTGTCAACAGATGCAGTTGAATAACAGCACTAGGAATCAATGTTGTTAAGCACTTCGTGGCATATATGTGTTAAACCTGAAAGTCCTGTTCCAGGAGAGAGAGAGGAAAGGCTGGAGAAATCTGAACACCTACCATGTGAGGGAAAAGAGGAATCTATTTCAAAATCTTCTCTGGGACTTTGTTATGTGACAAAATAAAATCAATACTTCTCATTGTCTGTGGGTAATGATAGCTGTGTATCATAGGGTAACTAAAGTTAAAAATCAAGAGGCATTTTTCTGTATAGTCTTTTCTGCAGGAAAAATATGCTGCACTGTAAGTGAAAGCAAATGGGTATAAAGAATTACTATGAGATGTTAATCTCTGCTTTGTAAACCTACATCTAAATGTTGGAAGCAGAAAAGAAAAGCCAGTCTGCTTTAGAGACACAAGTTATTATAAAAATTCCTTTTTAAATTTTGACACCACAACAGTTTTACAAAACAATATTTTTAACTGAACTTAACTTTCATGAGGTTCACATTTGACTAAAGGTTGTACATGTAGCCTTATAGCAAACTAAGATCACTAATTCCTGCAAAAATATCGTTGGACTGTAAAACTTGTGTATGACTTCAAACACTGTAACACCTATCTGATGTAAGGTTGGAATTTCTAAAAGCTCCTTCTGGTGTCACTTTGGTCTATAAGGTCTTCTAAAGACAAGAATGGCCTGGGGAGGGGAGCAATCTCCCATTGTTGAAGGACCGAAATAGGGAATATATGTTCTAAAAGAAGAAAGAAAAATTGATTTAAATCGTAGATTCAAAATGGGGCTATTATAATTAGAAATAGATTTGAACCAAACTCAAGACAAAAAGCCATTCACACATAAGTCATTTTGGAAATTGTGCATTAAGAACACACTGGACTAAATTTTCCTATTAGTGACAAATTTATGTAAATACATACTTAGCAAAATCTTAGACACAATTATCTTTAATTTGTTACAACATTTGGCAGCTGAAAGCTAAAGATTATGAAGTATTTTGGGAGTTCACTGGTGATGCATTCCACCAAAACTGGGGTGAATTGGGAGTAAAAGTGGTAATCCAGGGGTAACGATAACGCTAAAAGTGAAACAGACTAAGCTGATCCTTTTTTATTTCACTTTATTTTCTTACAGAAATTGATTATTTCACAGAAACATATTAAATTAGAATTAATAATTTTTAAAAAATTTTATGAAACCAAACCACTGAGGACAGGACCATTGTGGTTGCATTTACCTGCAGGTATCCAACGAAAGTTGTTGTTTAAGCTCCTTTCAATAGCCATTGCTGAAAAATAAATGTTTCCAAACGATGTTCATCCTATCCTAATCCAGATGTCTAAGGCCATGAACAACACACTGAAGGTGTTGATAGCTTTCATTTGAGGACGCGTTGAACTTAGTTGATGACCTTAGGCCAAATTTAAGCAGTGATTCACAGCATGTCTATTAATTGTGCATTCTGCAGAGTGCCCAGCTCCCTCTTCAAGTGTTTATCACAAAAGACCTATTTTGTATTTGCCAGCTATGTCTCCATCAAAAGATCTTTCTAATGGTACTAGATTTCTACCAGTGAGAAAGTGAATCCTGCTCTTGCTGTGGGACATAGATGCAGGTATTTCATTGTAAACTTCTGAAGGTAAATGCTTGAACCTACATTTGAAGCCTCTTCCTTCCTGTTTTACACTTCAGGAGCGATGACTCTTACGTAGATGTTCAAGTTAGGTGAGGAGGGCAATAAGAGATTTCAGCTGTGATTCTTCGGGTGTGCTGAATGTTTGACAATGAGAGTATGACTGAGAGGCTCCCCTAATCAGACAAATGAAGGATTTAGATTTTTTTTTTGCCTTAAATCCCTCAACTAGACGACTGTAGAAATTTCCCTTTTCAGTTAACTTCTAAAGGTTTTGCTTGCAGCCTGAAGAGATATGAAGACAGATACTGACATTAAACTGTTACTTTCTGTTCAGCCCAGCTGAAAATCAATCTCACACTCATTTTCTGTACATTTCTCCATAGATCAGTCTTATATCAGGGATGTTACAGCTGTCTCAGTGCACATCTGTGCAGCAGGTATAGGGACAACTGAGCTGGACTGGGTCATGCTGAACCTGGAACCACGCATTACTTCCAAACACAATGGCAAGTTCATCATATTTTCTCCTGTAAGATGGTTATATGTGAACTGATGGGGATACAAAAGATGTACAAATGCTTCCCTTTCTTTGGCGCAGGTCCTTTTTCATGCAGGTCCTCTTTGCCTTGGTCTGTCTGTGACAAAGACGTGCCCCAAGGGTCTTAGAAATGTTCCTCATAACACAACTCACCATACTGCATTCAGCTGAGAAAGCTCAGTGAGAATTGGATTAGGGCCAAGGAGTCACTAGGAAAGCACTTAATTTGTCTGTCATTATCTCATAGCAGTGGAGATAAGGTAAGTTGAACAGCTGATTTCCCACAGGATTCTGAATTTCTTTTCTTCCTGGTAAGAAACAAAGCCAAAAATACTCTCTCTTTTGCCCCCCGCCTTCCCACCCCAGTCAATAGGTGGCATGGTTCTCTTTGGCTTACAGATTTGCCATAATGGACATTAAAGACATAATGGACATTACAAACTTAAAGAAGTGAAAAGAAGGAAATGCAACCCTGCTACTTCTAATACTGTTAGGATCTAGTCCCTCCATTGCTGCTCTGGAGAAAATTAGTGTCATGGTGATGAAATCCAGCTATATCGCAATTTCAAATGATGCACTAGTAGCCATGGCAACAAGGTATTCTCTTCCAGTAAATGCCTGTAATAGCGCTTTTAAGATTGTACATCAAAGCCAAAGCATAGCATTGAATCACCCTGGAGCAAGTACTGACTTCAAAGCAAAAAGGTCAGAACAATAGGTTGTTCGTAAACAGAGAATAATTCTTTTCCAATTTACAAGTTTTCCTTTGGGATATGCTCTGAGATAAAAGTGGGAGCAGTATCGTGGATCGTGCACTACAGTTGCGTGCTCAGAGGTTGCAGTAATATCTTATACACTCACCTGGTTTCCTACATGTCTTCTGCTACTCTCCATTGGCCTGGTGCTCATTACTGTGCCTTTGAACTCTGTAACAGCCAATGTGATTTAGTCTGATAAGGGAGAAGGAGATTTACAGAATTTATAGGAATCAGAGGCAGGCAACCAGTTTAAATAGATGATCTAAGTGTTCTAGTCTGGCTAGATATTCTACTAGCCTTATTGTGAGATTTTAACACAAAAATCTAGGTAGTGAAAGGGCTATTGAATGGAATAGTGTCTAGAGATGGCTTTAAAATAAAAAATTAACTAAAAGATACTCATGTCTGAGGAATAATAAAGTTTTACAAGAAATTTTAAGCTTATTGCTAACTAATTCCACAAGCCCCCAAGAAGTGAACTGGAGAAAAAATCCTTACTACAGAGGAATTATTTACATTATTAACACAGTAGCAAGGCCTGCTACTTTTCCTGACAACTGAAGCACCACATTTCTCCTTTGTAAAAAGATTTCTGTTAAGTATCATGGCTAGAGTTACTCTGTTTTCTCTGAAATATCTTATTTTCACTCCCACACACTTGCAATGTACTATCCTTTACTGTGTAGTGAGTGTAATGACCAGGTCAGGACACTGGTGCTTCAAAGGATATTAATTAACAGCAACTATGGAGAATACAATTAACTCACAACAGATAATATTTAGCTGAATATCTGAAATGATTTACTAAGAGGTCAAAATGTTTTTGTGACTGGATTTCTTAAGAGAAAGATATAGAACATAAAGAGATTGTCCTTTACCTCTATGTGCATATTTCTCTGTGTGTGTAAATGTGTGTTTGAGATAAAATTTGCCATAATTCAGAGTTAGGGACTTATGAGTAATTGGAGGATTTAATAATTATTGTTTTAATCCCCGAAGCATGAATTTTAAGATCTCTTTCAACATTTGGAAACATCATGGCAACTGTTTAGAAAGTAAATAAACTTGCAAAACTCATAAATGTTTAGTAATAGAGCCTACTAAACTGTTTGGTTACTTATCTTTCTTGTCAGTTGGTTGTAGGAAGCAATTTTGGACTAGCCTTGTCTTGGTAAACACTTTGTTTTCTTTCTTTGTCTGGATCATATCACTATTCAGACCAATGAAGGGATGATGGCGGTTTTGCTGAATGTGGGGAAGAAGTTAAAAATCACACACATAAAAAGAAAGCCAGCAGCAACAATAGACCTGAACATAAATCTGAAGCTTATGTCTTTAGAAGGTGAAAGAGATGAAAATGAAGTTAGAAAGGCATACATTTATCAACAAATGTGACATGTAACTTTCTAACAGGTACATCTTGTACAACATCAAAAGGTCTCCAAAGCCAATGTGCTCAGAAGTGACGTGGGAAGCCTGTAGCTCAAAATACAATGAAGTATAAGTGCTGAGTGTCAGTTATTCACCGGTCATGGTAAACAGCTGAGGTCTTTCCCTTCAGCTTTTCAGTGACATGCTTTTCTTATTCAGCTCCACTCTCTAAACTCTCCTTACTATAACCCATCTACTGCCTCACATAGGTGCTGAAAGCTTAGTTTAGAGTGAGGGTTGTGTTCGCTGCTGACTAATTTTATCAGGTTTCTGTGGAGTTTTTCTTGCTGGTGTGTGTTTTCCTTAAATAGAAGAGATGAGAGGACTATTGATTTTTCCAGAGGTTAATTCTTCCGACTTCTAAGTCACAAAACCTATTTAAATATAAATAAAAATAATGTGCCATTTGAACTGTTTAAACAATCTTTCTCAAGATGGAAAATTATATATTAAGAATACAGACATTAATCTTTGTAAAAACTGTCATTTAAAGGAAATCATGTGCTATTTGATACGATTCAAACTTGTGGTCGCTTTGCTCATACAAACATTGATAACTGTAGTCCAATAATTGTATACTTACACTGTTGTGTTTCTACTTCTCATGTGAGAAATACAACTTAATTAAAATTCTGAGTGTAATCCTTTTGTTGCACGGAAAAATCTTCCAAGCACAAGATCTGACATGCAAAAGAAAATCAATACTTTTGTAAAACATTTAAACATCTCAGGTAATATCACAGGACTGAAGTAATTCATGTCATGTAGTAAAGGTCTAATTAAACATGCGACAGGAGTAAGAAGTGTATTTCTCCATTATTCAGTCTCCAATTTACCTTTTGGCTCATACAAGGTTATTGATTAAACATTCATGTTTATCACAGTTCCCCCCCTCCAATCATAAGTGTGAGAAATGAGAGCTAGAATAAATGAAAAATGTTCTTTCCTTGTCAGGTATAAGAGGCACTCAAGGTCAGATGCAGATAAGGAGAAGCAAGGAAATGGAAAGGTTTTGTTTAGTTAGTGGTGAGCCATAGATTAATATTTTTCTTTTTTTTTTTTCCTTCCTGCAAGAAATATCTCTGAATTTCTGTCAAAGGAGTCAGATATCACTATAGTTCTTATCTGTTTAAGAAGTATTAGATTTGCTGAGCTCAAAATATCTTGATCTAAAAGTTTCGCTAGTCTCTTAATTAAATCCTTAAGGCCAAACTCTGAAAACTCGTTGAGATTCCAAGACACCTCATTCTAGGTGTAAAGATATTTCTCCCAGAGGTGCAATTCATGAATTAAAACCTAGTTCAATACTGACTTAAAAGGGTGGTAGAGACTTGCAAAATGTTGTGTTGTCCAGCTTCCTGCCTTAACAAGTATGACTGCCAAACTTCTTAAAGAATTCCAGTGCTGGAATCTTATTCAGTAACCTGTGTGGAGCTCCTGTGATTCATCTGTTGTTAAAAGGACTTTCCTCATGGTTTGTCTCTGTCATTGAAACCTCTTGTTTCTTGGCTGTTCTACCTTGAATGTAGAACACATGTTGTTCCCTTTCTTACTACTGGAATTTTTTATGTATTTGAAGCCATTTATCCTGTTCTTAACAAATACTTGCTGGAATCCGGCTCTCAGTCCTGGATTCTTAATCTTTGGAAATCTAATTGAGATCTATATGTTAGAGGTCTAGTTGCCAAGTGGAGATTAGTAAATCCACCCATATAAGTTTTGAATCTTCAGTAGAATGAATCAAGCTAAGCTGGATGAAGCTAGGCTTAAGTATTTTATTTTAGAAGTCTTCAAAGCCTGTATTCCAAGTGGCAATAAAATTCTGAAGAGAGAGGTAGGAACATTAGAGAAAGTGCAGTTAAACAGGTCATCTTCTGGTTGTCTGCAGCTGAAAGTCAAGAAATGAACAAGAAAGCCCTAGGGCATCTTAAATAATTTTGAAGAGGTCATGTATCAACCTTAAAGATAGGCCCATTAGTTTCAAAAGGATCTGAATGGCTATTTCAGAGGGAAGAACTGAAGAGAAGGATAAATACACCGTCAGCAATAGAAGAGAGAAAAAAACGATCTTCTTTCATTGGACTTTCACAGTACTTAGAGGCTGAAGTCTTACTGCCCCTGTTAAAAACTACAGTAAGATTGGTCTTCAGGTTACTGTTTTCTAGAATACCTCTCTACCCCTGTAACAGAAAATATAAGCCACGACTGAAGTGTAAATGCTAAAGGCTTTACTCATTAGCCCTCACCTAGACATCTTCTGTGGGTTGGGGTAGTCAGGCAACATCATCCAGTCTCCAACTGTTGTTCCAGACATGCAGAACCTCCCTTCCGTCCTGTGTGAGATCTGCCAGTGCCATGTGGATGTTCAGTATACCCAAGGATATTTCACATGGTCCTGGGTCCCCTAAGTATGGGCAACCAAAAGAAATCCTTGGTCAGTAGTAAAATTCTGTATGTTTGCTTGTCATCCAAATAAGAGTCAAAAACCATATGAAGACATTAAGGTCCAATCCCAAAAGCAGTAGAGCTACATTAGAATAACATTGCACAAAGGACAACTGGCTTTACCTTGCAGCACAGAAAGCCTACTTTAGAATAGCCTGTCAGTGTAACTTCTGGGATTTCTGCACTGGTGGTGGACGTGCAGCCTGTAGGGCTAATTACGTTGACTAAGCCTTGATAGGAATATTTCGAAACTTATTTGGAATAAGGACAAGAAATGTTCTGGAACACTTGTATTTATGTATGTCTTAAAAATGTCTTAAGACATGGAATCCTGCAGAAGAAAAATGTGTACCAGTTCTAAAACACTAGTCCTTTAAAATTCAGAAATTTTTCTACAAAAAATAGTTCGACCTTGAAAAGCCCAATTTTCTGGAATTCCACTGTGTTTCCTAATGGGTTTCAACAAAAAAACTCATGGATATTAATACAATGGCTACATGTGTATCGATTATCATAGAGACTCAGTTGGGAGACATCTTCTAGCTAAGTTGTTTCTACAGCACCTTGTACACCGATATTCTACTTCAATATCATTTTTTCTAATTGAACTGCAATAAAAATGATAAATACTACTATTCAAACAGTTTCCAAGATATCACTGATCTTGTTTTCTTTTACTTTCATTTGAATGTAAGGATGATAAAGCGTACAGATGAAATTTTATTTAATAACTTTAAAGAAAGTATCTTTAGTAGCAGTATATTTAAGGAAAGTGCAGTATGCTAAGGAAAGTGTTCTATCAAAAGACGCATCTCAGAAAAAGACAAATTTACTTATGAGATAACTGGGCAAATGATGATAAACGCTGCTCTTCTTTTAAAGGGAGTGAGGATAAAAAGTGAAATAACCCAAAAATTTTCTTGCTAGCAGAGATAATATTTAATAACACAGTCAGAGAATGTGGATCTTTGGGAGTTTGATTTTTAGGGTTCTTTTTGCAAAAGATAAAATTATGTGAGAGTGCATGTATTGGAACAGCATTTTGCAATATATATGCTGATAATGGAAATAAGCTGGCCTATTCACTGAGGTTATACACTGAACAGTTCTGCGCTGTATTAAAAATTACTGAGTCTTTCAGAAGCAAAGCTGATGCACTTCATGTAGCCATTCAGATTCTGTTAACCATTAAACTAAATAGAATACTATTTCATGCATGATTTTGTTCAGTTAAATGAATAATGCAGGAGTGGGTCCGAACTGGTAATGGGTAAGAGAGGAAGTTTAAAAAAAAAAATAATTTATTTTGTTGGGAGGCATTTCCCTGTGATTTCAAATGCCTTATTAAGATATACCTATGGATACCCCACTAACGTGTTCCCGAAATGTTAACAGATGATTCTGTCCTCTATGTTGATAACACAGCTGTTTGTATCCCTGCTGGGAGGAAAGAAACAGATTTTAGTTGACTACTGATGAACCTGAATACTTTCTTACAGCAAATTCTTTGTTTCCCAGAAAACGCTACACTGGGGCATCCAGTCAGGCTAACAAACCTCTGCAACAAACAGCAAACTTAATTTGTGGTTTACCCAAAATTAGATATCATTTTTCCATATTATTGGGGTTTTTTTTTTTTAGATACTGGGGTGTGGGATTCATTACATGCAAATTTAATGAACATGCTTCTCTACCTCAGCAACGGAAGAAATAGTGCTGCACTGAAACACTATGGAGATCTAGAAGATGTCTTTTAGTTCTAGGGTGAATTATTATGCTGCTCTCCCAGACTGTGATGTTTCTCTGTTACACAACTCTTTCTTCCAGTTCCTCCCTTTTTCTGCTACTGAGCTTGCAAGCATAGCTGTTCTGGTCAGTGATTTTGGAATAATACTCAACAAAACTATCGTGAAGAAACTTCTCCATTTCATTCTGGTTTCTTGCTTGTCATTTCCTTCTGTCAGTATTCCTTATAACTTTCCTCTGTTCTGGGAAAACAGACCTTTTAAATCACTAATTACACGTTACTTGTGACTATTTTTTAATGATTGTGACTATTGTTTAATTGATTAGGAGTAATTCAAACATGTATAATTTTTTCCTGACAATCATCAGTTTCCATACTTGCTTAATTTCTCCTTAGTCACTGTAATAATCTCCCCAGTAGCTATCTTGTGAGGGGAGGGAAGAACTCTTCTTAAGATATTTTTTGCATTTTGAACTCTGCTGGAGCTATTGCATAAAGTGCAGTTTGTAAAGGTAAAACATAATTAAATTTAAAATAGCTTTAGGCAAGGTAACATAGGAGACAGGCTAGCATGTAACTCACCAGGTCAGCTGCCAGAAATTCCCCTGGCCGATGAATTGTGGGTTTTAGTGTCAAAGGATCTATGGTTTGTCTCTTTTTCTGGTATCAATACCTGATTTAATTGTTTATAGTAAGATACATCCATGTGAATTACACAGGCAGTTTCTGGAAGGTTAGCGACAGTCAGCTGGGCCTGGGGATTTTAATGTAAGTTATGCCATGTTATTTCATTCTTTAGTGTCAGGCAAGGTGGCGAGTCAAATCCATATGTAGCAATTGCTCTGAATACACACAGGACATCATTCCTTTGTTGAACAGTTTGACTGCAATTTTAAAAACACAAATAATTTTCTGGAGTTACATTCTAATAAGGCATACTGATGTTCAGTAGCAGTAAAAAAAAGCTTAGTATAAACACAGAATTTTATAAGACTTATTTTGTATTCTAATTCTTTTAAATCATCTCAGAAAAGGAATTTTGAAGTATACTATAAAGAATCCTTAACAAGAAAGCTTTAATGTGTTATACATAAGACGGTATTAGTGGCAAGCCCCAGTGTCTTTCCTTGCAAATTTAGAACATCCCAGAGAAGTTTTCAACAGACTATACCACCTAAAAGTTTCTCAAGCTATATCAAAATTTTAGGAAACTTCATAGTTAACACAAACACCTCTCCCCAGTATCCACAGACTCTTTTTTTGCCATTTCTACAATTTTTTGTTAGAATTGTATGTATTTTGCAGCAATAAACTCTTTTTATTAATAAAGATTCATATCAATCCCTTCTTAACACTTTAAAGACTCTCTTAGTGTTAAATTTCTGCCCAGCTAATCCCGGTATTCTCCCTCAGGCATTGGAACTGAAACAGGTTACAGAGAAACTTGGTGTCAAATGCATCTCTGGTGTGGTGACACAAGACTGTGTTGCTGATATTTGTCAGCATCTTTGCCTTTGTCTTGAATTCAGGCATGTACTTCTATTTACAGCAGAAAACTTTCTATTGCCTTTAAAAAGCTTGGCACACCATTTATTTATCTTTGTGTACGGTGCAGAATTTGTAGTTTACTGAGGTTGGCGCAAGTTTTCTGCTCTCATTTCCTTTCGTACTTCAGGTATTAACATAGAATTTAAGCAAAAATCCCATACAGCATTCATGTACTTTACAAAGCAGTAGGATAACAGAACAGAGCAATACTACTGAAGATAGCCCTACAAACTGGAAAAAAATGTGCTCAGTTGGCCTTGAGACTCCTTTTAAAGGAGGACAATGAGATGGTCTGTCTTTCTTTAAAGAGGCTAATCTACAAATAAATGACTGCAAAAAGATAGAAACTATTCCATGTTTGGTTTCTGGGGTGCTGATGGAATAAGTATGAGCTGACAGTGGAAGATTGCCATGTGGTAGCTGGTAGGGGATGAGCAAGACAAGACAAGAGGAAGCTGGGTTGCAGAGTCTATTGAACTGTAAGGTGGAGTTGTGATGGCCCTGCAGCACTGATTATAATATGCCCTTTACAACTCAGTGTAAGAGTTGAAGAAGAATGGGAGATACTTAGTTCCTCTAAATCCATTAAGCAATGTGCTTTCAAAAAGGAGGAAGACCAGACTGGCAGGATGTTTAAGGAGCATCTGAGTTCTAATCCCTGGCTATGAAGAAGTACCACTTCTAACAGGCACCTCCCCTTTATATGGAAAGGAAAGTCTTCCAGTATCAGTGGGAGAAGGAGATAAGAGGTGGGATTCTGAGCAGGTGCAAATCTGTCTAAAACTTCCTCTGGGTATGTTTACCAAAAAATAAATAAAATTTAAAAAGTATCAGCAGACTTATATAATAGCTTTAATGCTGATCAATGGTTTCCTCACTCAGAAGCCTAAGCAGTCGCAGACATAAAATATCAAATTACACTTTCCACTGCACTTGGACAGAGGTTACTTAGCACACAGCAAGAGTATTTATTCTCTGCTAAATCAGCTTCATCCACTGGCTGTATTTCTGATACTATGCTTCTTTTCTTTTTTACCTACAGAGTTGCCTGTAGTAATCTTTTACCCTTGATCTTGTAAACTTCTGGGTGGAGAACATCTTGCTCTTCTGATCTGTACAGCATCAGTCACCAGAAGACCCAGGACAACTGTTATGTTGTTTGCTTTCCATTGTTTGAGAACTTGAACAAGTTACCTTCAGTCTTGGTTATGGAAAAGGAAAAGACCTTTTGTATAAATCCAGGAATTTATTGCTGGTATAATTGAAATCTTAATGGTCTAATCCAAATTATAATTAGTCCAGATGTGAGTATAACAGAAGGGAATAATACCATAGAAAGAGTCTCAGTACTATCAAAACTGCCTTTTGCATCTATCCAGTTAAAAAACTAGCATCGTACCATAGAAACACAAAGTAAAATAAATTATGCAGTGACCTATCATTACAAAACACTCTGGTTCAGCTAAAGAAGCTGAGACAAAGCAACTGAACACAAATTCAGAAAAGGAGAGTCTGATAAACCTTGCTCCTGAAGCCCTGCAAATTCAGTACAAAGCCTCTTAGTAACAATAGCAATACTGTATTTACTGGCCTGCAGCACTACAAATTGGTATTCATAATAACTCCATGAACAATTTTATTAGATCTAGCTTTCAGGAGAACAGCATGAAAAATTGCAGTCTACAGATTTGATGACTTCTGAAGTGGACATGAGAAATCCTGGGAAAACCCCATCTGTCAGCATGAAGAAAGAAAAAATCTGAAGACACATAGTGCAGTAAATCTGACCTGATCTAGTTCTGTCTCATGGTCCGTTCTTCCTGTGGAAGGATATTTTCTTCTCTGGACTGCTGCTCCTATGCATGCAATTGCCTGAAGCATTTCCCTTCAGGCTTTTGCCGAGAGGCTCCTTGTCTTGGGCAACTTTGTTCATGTAGCTGTTGCCTCAGGGACACTATGAGGATAAATTTATGAGGATCTGTAAAGCATTCAGATGACACAGTAAGAAAGGCCATATAAAAGTCATACCAAAAAATACAAGCAGGATACTTTATCAGGGCTATGGAATCAGCTTTCTAGAATGTATTTGTGAGAGATAGCATTTGTGTTTCCCTGAATTACTCACCACTAAAATTTGCCACTTCATGATCAGTTCTGTAGGCTGTCAAATGAGTAGTTACAGTCTTTGGGGAGAGTATCATAACAAATCTGTGAATACTTTATTTACAAATACTTTTCTCCTCTTGAGTAGCTGCAAAGTTGATTGATCCGAGGCTCTCCATCAGCTACTGAGATAAACCTACATTCGTTATGTATTGCTCCAGAGCCTGTTGAAGTCAATGAATCTCTTAATTTACTTCCTTGGGTTTTGGAATAGCCTGTACTTCTGTAAACTCTGTAAGGTGTCCAGAGGCACTGTTTCCAACATTTTGCCTTTATGACTCACCATCCAGAGAGATGAGAATCACTGAGAAACTTTTCATTTTCTCATTGTACGCCAACCCATCCTCAATCTAATATTGTCTGGGGAATGCTGGCGACATATGTGGAGATGAAAACACGTACGTCTCGAGGGGCATCAGAAGAACAAGTCCAGTGTGAATTGTCATGGGTGTAACAGTAAAGTACTTGGTGAAGCTGAGAAACGAAAATAATTTTATGAAAACATGTATGGTCTGGGACTGTCACACACATCGGCAGCTGACGTGACACAAAGGACATCACACAGTGGAAAGACCGACTTTTAAAATTCTCTTTTTCTGATCTAATAAGCACACAAAGATCCTTTCTGTCTCTGTGTTCTCTAACTTCTTTGCTTTGAGCAACAGAAGACCAGGATGTATACTGCCTAAGGAACCTGAAGGTGCACAAGTCCATGGGGCCTGATGAGATGCACCTGCAGATCCTGAGGGAACTGGCAGACAAAATTGCCAAACCACTCTCCATCATATTTGAGAGGTCATGGTGGTCTGGGGAGGTGTCCGCTGACTGGAGAAGGGGCAACATCACCCCAGATTTTAAAAAGGTGAAAAAGGAAGACCCGGGGAACTATAGGTCAGTCAGCCTCACCTCTGTGCCTGGCAAGATGATGGAGCAGATCCCTCTCGAAACCATGCTAAGGCACATGGATAAGAAGGAGGTGACTGGGGACAGCCAGCATGGCTTCAACAAGGGCAAATTGTGCCTTACCAGCTTGGTGTCCTTCTATGATGGGGCTACAGCGTTGGTGGACAAAGGGCGGGCAACTGACATCGTCTACCTGGACTTGTGCAAGGCCTTCAACACTGTTCTGCGTGACGTCCTTGTCTCTAAATTGGAAGGACATGGATTTGAAAGATGGACCACTCACTGGATAAAGAATTGGCTCGATGGACGCACACAAAGAGTTGCAGTCAATGACTCGATATCCAGGTGGAGACCAGTGGCGAGTGGTGTGCCTCAGGGGTCGATACTGGGGCTGGTGCTGTTTAATATCTTTGTCGGCAACATGGACAGTGGGACTGAGTGCAGTCTCTGCAAGTTTGCCGACGACGCCAAGCTGTGTGGTGTGGTTGACAGGCTGGAGAGAAGGGATGCCATTCAGAGGGACCTTGACAGGCTGGAGAGGTGAGCCTGCATGAACCACATGAAATTCAACAAGGCCCAGTGCAAGGTCCTTTGGGGCAATCCCAGACACAAGCACAGGCTGGGCAGAGAGTGGCTCGAGAGCAGCCCTGAGGAGAAGGACTTGGGGGTACTGGTGGATGAGAAGCTCAACATGAGCCGGGCAACGTGTGCTTGCAGCCCAGAAAGCCAACCGTAACCTGGGCTGCACCAAGAGAAGTGTGGCCAGCAGGTCGAGGGAAGGGATTCTGCTCCTTTACTCCGCTCTCGTGAGATTCCACCTGGAGTATTGCATCCAGCTCTGGAGCCCCCTGCATAAAAAGGACATGGATGTGTTGGAGTGGGTCCAGAGGAGGGCCACGAAGATGATCTGAGGGATGGAGTAGCTCTCCTGTATGGACAGGCTGAGGGAGTAGGGGCTGTTCAGCCTGGAGAAGAGAAGGCTCCAGGGTGACCTTAGAGCAGCCTTCCAGTACCTGAAGGAGGCCTACAGGAAGGATGGAGAGGGGCTTTTCACAAGGGTGTGTAGTGATAAGACAAGGCGGACTGGCTGTAAACTAAAAGAGGGCAGAATTAGATTAGATATGAGGAAGAAATTCTTTGCCATGAGGGTGGTTAAACACTGGCCCAGGTTGCCCAGAGGAGCTGTGGCTGCCCCCTCCCTGGCAGTGTTCAAAGCCAGGTTGGATGGAGCTCTGAGCAGCCTGGTGTAGTGGAAGATGTCCCTGCTCATGACAGAGGGGTTGGAACCGGGTGATCTTTAAGGTCCCTTCTAACCCTTACCATTCTATCATTCTGTGATTTTATATATTAGTCTATATGAATATATATTATTAATAGTATTAATTTATTAGTCTTTCTTAGGCATGAAGGAGTTGTGGGTTTTTTTTTTCCTGTTTCTTTTCTGAATTATTGTAAGTATTGCTATTCATGAAATAAGGACTTTCCAGAGGATATAATGGCTTGATAATAAACAAGTTGAATAATGAAAGGTATTTACAGAATATCCCAGAAAGATGAGGAACTGTTAGGTGGTAACAAAATTTGATACTGGAATAGATGTAGGTTATAAAAGCTTATACCACTTTGGAAATCAAGTAGATACACTCCTGACATCATACACAATGGGCGGATCAGAGCCATGACTCAGAGAATATATTTTCTCAAAAAAGAAAGAGGCTCTGTAAGCATTGGCTTAGATTTATGAATAATCCTTAACCTCATAGACCTTAAAGCACATTTTGCAACCTAATTTCCTTTCTTCTTTGTATGCACAAGACATTTTGAGAAGTTCTTCAGAGATTGTCATTGTCTTATTGTTTGAAATGAAACCTTATGCTTTCAATACTACATGTCATTACTGGATGGGGCAGACCTTCTCAGGCCTTGTCTAGCTGATGGCTGTAGCCTGAAATTTTTCTAGGCATGGAAGAACTTAATCCTGTGAGCTACCTTACAACTTCCCAGTGATTCTGCACAGGTGCTATAAATGAGAAACAAGGATTTTTTCACTCGCAGTTTGGTGAAATGATATACGTGCCTGTAGAGATGAAAAATTGCTGGCGTGGTATTGGAGGACATTAATAATGAGGAACAATGTACCTAAAACATTAGGTGCTTATTAGTCTCAGAACTGTAAGATCCAGCTATATTAACTCCTTCTGGTGACTACTGATTATGCTATTACCTAATTCCAGTAGCACCACAGCGACTGCTCTCATCTGACATTTTCTCATATGCATCTGGGTGAACGGTTTACTTAAAAGATGTTTATTAATCATAAGCTATTCAGAGCAGTTTTAATTTTGCTTTTAGTTGATCATGTCTAACCCTTACTAAATTTAATAAAAGATGGACTTTGTAACAGAAAAAAAGGAAGTGATGCTTAAAGGCCATCTAGTCCAACCCCCCTGCAATGAGCAGGGACATCTTCCTCTAGACCACTTTGCTTACTACCCTGTCCAACCTCACCTTCAGTGTTACCAAGGATGGGCCATCTGTCACCTCTCTGGGAAACCTGTTCCAGCGTGTCACCACTCCCAGTGTAAAAACTTTCTGTCTTATATCTAGCCTAAATATGCTCTCTTCTAGTTTAAGACCATGACCTCTTGTCCTATCACTAGCAGCCCAGCTAAAAAGTCCATCCCCACTTTTCTTACAAGCCCCCTTTAAGTACTGAAAGGCCGCAACAAGGTCTCCCCCTGCAGCCTTCTCTTCGCCAGGCTGAGCAGCCCCAGCTCTTGCAGCCTTTCCTCATAGGAGAGGTGTTCATTCCATCTGACCATTTTTCTGACCGTCTCTGGCCCCACTCCAACAGGTCCATGTCTTTCCTGTGCTGAGGGTTCCAGAGCTGGATGCCGGACTCCAGGTGAGGTTTCAGCAGAGCGGAGCAGAGGGGAGGAATCACCTGCCTCTACCTGCTGACCACAATCTGCTAGTATTTTAAATTATTTGATGAATTAATGGCAAAAAATGCTTTGGGACACATGCTTGGCTACAAGGGATGGCAATTTGTTAAGAATTGTTTCCTGTTAGGAAGCAGGAGATTGGGAATGCTTATATGCAAAGTACCAAAGCAATCTTAATCACAAAGACCACTCTGCTATGATAAATGGACCTGATACATGGATGGAAATACAGATATCTAGCTAGCTCTAACAGATATGAGCCCTTTCATATCAGCTGAATTAGCTGCCACATCTTCATAGTAGGTCTTTTCAGAATCATCATTTTTATTCCAGTCAGGCATCATTTAACATACTTTTAGCAATATGAAGAAGTTTCAGCTAAATACCTAGTCTCCCTCTATCATGAGGGGAAAGACAGAGAGGCATTTCTAGAATACGATTCATCAACCCTGAGATGATTTGACTGCTAGTGCTACCTACACCTAGAAAATTTATTACATGGTTTATTTACATGACAATGTTAGACTGATTCTTTATAAAGTCACATAAATTCCCTTTAAGTTAATATAACCACTTCTCAAGATATGCTAAAAGCTGTATGTTTTAACAAATGGAGATAAAACAGTTGTGGTATGGAGATGTTTATGATATTAAGAAACTGAATAAAAAAGTCCATTGCATTTTCACATAAACCCACACTGTCTCAGAACTTCCTTATGAAAGCCCATTTATCTGTCTCCTGTTATTTCTTCTTATGTGTTACACTTCAGATTCTCAAGGGCAAGATAGCCATTTGTCTTTTGTTTATAAAATAGCTTCAGTCATAATTTTAAACTTCCCATGGTGCCATCATAAAAATAATGATACCTTTAGAAATTGTAATCTCTGGCATTTTTTTCTGATATTCGTTTCCCTGTCCTTTGTTTCTTGCAACTAGGACTAGATCTATGCTTTTACAGATGATAATTTATTCATGTCTGATGCATTTTCAGTCTGTTACATAGACTGTACTTCTTTTTTTCTGAGGAGAATGACAAAGGCTGTGAATAGAAAGTTGTAAAGGAGCTAGCATGATAGAAGGGAAACATTTCTGAAGTCTAGGTGAAGAGGAAGTATTAGTGATAAACTGCCAGTTTCACATTTTATCTGGCAACCTACGTTACCTTTTTCCCCTAATACTACAACACCATTGAGTAGGTCTCTGACATGATGACTGCATTATCCACTGATGGAATAAGGAGCCATTATTGGCCCATGTTGCTGCATTTGACAAGGGGCAGCTATAATTTTACTTTGTGTGTGCATTTCACCTGCAGCCTTTCTGAAAGCACTCATCTGTATGCAGCGAGGCTGAGAGCCAGGCAAGAACAAGTTCTGCCCCCGTCCATGGCATGTCACAATGGCAGCACCTAGCAAATGCATTAATATTTATGGGAAGGGAACAAAGAAATCAAAGCATCTCTGTCTGCTTCTCAATTTATTCTTCTTTTTATAAATTTAATTTTGGAACAACTTTTGGAGGCATAAACCCTACATCAGCTACAGTGAGACAGGAATGTGTTCTATGGTATTTGATTGTAATTTAGAAACTTCATGACGATTTTTCTTTAGTGAGTTTATGAGTCCCTCCATCTTTTTAAAATGTAACACATTTTAAGGTCTCTTTCAGTGAAGAGGCATTTAATAAGTGCTTCCTCCTCACTAAGCACCTCTGTGTCTTTTTTCTTTGGGAGGTATTCAGATACCCTCTTTGTGCTAAAGTCCAGAGATCAGCTGGCCAGAACCAGAACATCAGAGTCTATATGTATGCAATGCCACCATCACACTTGAAACCATTCCAGAGGTCCACAGTAACTCATATTTCTCCTTCCCAAACTGAGAAGTACAGAATGACCAAGAAGTTTGTTTACTTGCTAGTGCTCTGGATGCTTCCTCCAGCACCCTATTCACCTCTGTGGGAGAGGCAGAAGGTGAAACACCTCCTGGGGGGTGATGGTAGTAATACAGTTCCCGGCATGGAATGTCTGAGGAATCATCTAACAACTAAACTCTGCAGTGCTGTAACTTTTCCCATCTGTGCACTTTCAAGTACTGTTTCTTTCTTGTAAACTGATCTGTCATGCAGTTAAGGCTTTGACCTTCTTGTGCTCACTGGGTTCTTAGAGGCTAATGAACCAAAATTCCTGAAGATGAGTAAGCAGTCTCCTGTAGACAGCTGTACTGCCATAACAGGCTGTCCTTGTTTTGGATATTACAGAGTTAATTTTCCTTCCTGTAGCTGCTATGTTTTGGATTTAGCACGAGAAGAATTTTGATAACACTAATCTTCTCAATTCTTTCTAAGAAATCAAGGACTTCTTCCAGTCTTCCCTATTCAACTAATGAGCAAGTATGCAGGAGCTGGGAAGGAGCACAGCCAGGTAGCTAACCCCATCTGGTCTGTGGAAATATTACATACCATAGATGTTATATGCAATTTATAAATAGGGGCTGGCCAGGGGGCAGGATTTTTTTGGTTGTATCTTCTTCTGTATCTGTATCTGTGAGTTCAAATCCTCTGCTGTCAGGGAGTTCAAATCCACTCTTATCCAGGAGTTTGAACTTTTCTGGGTGCTGCAGTTTGGCCGTGGCTGGCAGCAAAGGGCCACGTGGTGGTTCTGTCACCCCTCCCCCCACTGGGGTGGGGAGGAGAATGAAAAGAAAATGGCAAAAAACTTGTGGGTCGGGTTAAGGGCAGTTTAACACAACAGCAAATGAAGCAAACAGCAAGAACAACAATACGGATAAGGAGAATATACAAAACAAACAGCGAAATGCACAGAGCAGCTCTCACCACCCAGTGTATCGCCTGCTCCCGAGCCACGATTAACTTCCCCCCCACTCAGCTTCCTCACCTGGAGCCCGGCATGACGGCACATGGTATTGAACATCCTGTTCTGTTTGGCCGGTTTGAATCAGCCTGCCAGGCGGTGTCCCCTCATGGCTTCTGGTGAAAATTAACCCTGTCCTGGCCAAACCCAGGACACTGGGAATTCAGTCTTTTTTTTCAGGAGTTATGTGATATTCGCAAAAAACCCGAGTTCTGAGTTCCATGATCACCGCCCAGTGACTGGCTGTGAATCAGTCATCAGGAGCTGACAAAATTGTACTCTGTATAGACTGTTTTTTATATTTAGCAGTAGCAGTAGTAGCAGCAGTAGTAGTGCTAGTAGTAGTTCGTTTGTTGTTTTCTTAAACTGTCTTTATCTCAAGTCATGAGTTTCCCCGTTTGTCCACTTCTCCTTTCCATTCTTCAGGGGGCGGGGGAGGAAGGAGAGGTGAGAGAGCGGCTGTCTAGTGCTTAGTTACTGGGTGCTGGATCAAACCATGACACAAGCGAAGTGACATTTCCTACAAAGAATGGCTTGCCTACCCAGTAAATTATATTGAAAATTTAGAAATTGAGTTCAAGTTCTTTGCCACATCTGTGTGCCACTGAATGCCTTTCTGCCCTGTGTCTAGTCAATGATAAGTTCTGTAAAGTAAAATGTCTCTTTCTACATTACAGCTGCATTATGTGGAAGTAAAAGACTTTCCATAAAAGCTTCTAGTGAAATAATGAATAATAACTTACCAGAAACTGGGATATGTGCAGCGCAACTGTAATCAAAGGGGTGCAGGCAGGCATTGAATCACTTCTTCCCATAAAGGTGGCCTTTTCGTCACACTCTGTATTATGAAGAGGCATGACGTTCACAGAGCACCTCATGATGGCAATCTATATATCCTTTTGTCGCTTCTTGTGGAAAGGGGCTGGAATCAGCAGGATGCGTTGCTTATACATTCCTGGTTGCCAGATAGGGTAGAAATTTTCCTGTGGCTTGGAGTACTGGAAAAGAAGCTGGATGCATCGCCAGAGCTATGGTAGGGAGCATGAACTGCCGCCAAGTAAGGGAGTATAACCCATTGGGAAGACCTTGCTTCTGTGCCCAGAGCTTAAAATTTATTCCAGTAGTGTCCTGGTCAGATTCCTTACTTACCTGTTTACTTGATGAATCGAAGCATTCAGTAGTTCCCAAGGACTCCAGGCACAGTTTTTCTTCTTTCTGTACAAAAAGTCTCATCTTTTTAGAGAGCATCTTCCAGGTGCTCTCTCTAGCTGTAAATCTCTTCCAAGCCAAACCGCCTGTGCCAGTCAAAGGATTTTTGAAAGAGGGTTTTGCAGGATTCATGAATGAAGCATTCAGTCCTTGACTGTCTGTTGTCAAGTTGTCTGTAGCAACAAAATGCTCAGCAACATTATGGTCCTAGAGCTGTTAGCGTCACCTCCCCTGAACTGCTTGACTTCATTTGAGAAAATTCACTTTTCATGCACACTTGCACATTTCTTCTTCATCTCTATTCACTAGCTTTTGAGTTTCAACCTGGCTGCCATTTGTGCTATATAGTTTACTGTTTCAACTGTACAAATGCTTCTTGAAAGGTTATCACCCTGGTTACAAAATGTACTGCACTTCAGCTTCATGAGAACAGGACAGAAAAATATAAACACAATTCTCCACCCCTTGTGCATATAGCATATCTGAATGACTAACTGTTCACAATGACACATTTGGAATTTTTGATAATTTGTTTCAGTGATTTCTAATGATTTTCCAGCAATGGCTTGGAGCATAAATGGAAAGGAAAACCAGCTGAGCTTTTTAAGGAGAGGCTGACTTCAGTACTGGGAGATATTGATAAGGATAATAAAGTCTTGATCTTTTCAGATGTTCACAACCAACTTTGCTTTGCTATAATCTATGGTTTATCATTCAACAGTCCTCTGACCCTAATGCCTGCTCAGGTGTCCTCGTTAAGTCTTCAGCTAAATGTAAAAAACCTGCTGGACCACAGCTCTGTATGGCTGGATGTTGCCTGTCCCAATAGCTCTGCTGAAAGCAGAGAAAGAGTGAGCTGACTCAGGGGTTATTTCCATGAAACATCTAAAAGATTTGGAGAAAAAATGTGCATGTCATCATGTATTTTAACTATAGATAGCATACAGTGACATGAACCCAGTTTCTAATTTGCTACCATCACATGAATAAGTAATTCAATAATGAAACTGTCAGGAGCAATATGAGCTTAAATGGCTCCTGGAATATAAACTTGGTTCATCTTTTGTTTGGGGACATTAGCTCAATACTCTTAATGTTGTCAACTTTACTTCTGAAAGATCTGTCTTTCCTGAGAATAGTCTGTGTCTGTTGTTCAGGAAGGATAAGAAAATAGGAAACCAATGCCACAACTTTCATGACTATTTAATTTTTGTTTTATTTATATATCAACATAATGATCTTTTTCCTAAACAAAACATTATAAGAACAGCGATTTTTCACTATGGCTCTGCACACTTATTTGGTAGCCCTGGGCAATCATCATTTAACTTGTTCACCACACAGAATTATTTTGTTTTATGTATTTTTTTCCTGATTTCAGGCAGTAAACATCCCAAAATTTAATATCGGAGTAAGTTTATTTTAATTTACAAAGCCAGGCACTGGAAGAAGTGGCTTAAAAAGAATTAAAGCTTGTTAATTACATTGCTGACTTTCCTGCTGTAGCGATAAACTGTAAACCTTCATGAAAACTGCATTTACTCCAGTTCTGTAGTAAAATAACAGCATCAGATTTGCCAGATTAGCCATTCATTTTCTTCCGTGTAGAGTAGAGTTTGAATTTAGCTTGACCAAAGTCAGCGAAACAAAATAGATTAGATAGTACTAATTAATAAAAAAGTGATAAAATGTTTGGTGACCCCAGTTAAATGTTGAATAAGCTAGAATCCACATCAGAAAACAGTCGCATGTTTGACACGTTTTATAGCATCTGCTCCAAAGAGAGACTTAAGATTAACTGAGCATGGAAAGTGAATAAGCTTTACAGAATCACAGAATCACAGAATCACAGAATCACAGAATAGTAGGGGTTGGAAGGGACCTCTGTGGGTCATCTAGTCCAACCCTCCTGCCGAAGCAGGGTCATCTACAGCAGGCTGCACAGGACCTTGTCCAGG
>Ga0065711_1032094_pt1 | contig 28040 bp, 16 predicted proteins | sample Hoacrofraction12_FD_59098 | JGI IMG/M metagenome (GOLD analysis project Ga0065711, IMG submission 59098) | Hoatzin crop microbial communities from Cojedes, Venezuela - Epithelial fraction 12 v2 (version 2) | ecosystem: Host-associated > Birds > Digestive system > Esophagus > Crop | place...
CCCCCCCCCCGACTTTACTGGACTTTAATCTGCTTCATTTAATCAGTGTAAAGCAACAATAATTTCCTGCAGTAAAAATTCCAAAGACATAGCTATAAGTAAAACGCTGGCTGCAACAATTACTTTCTCTTTCTTGGCTCCAAGGAACAGGTATTAAGAAGGTGAAGGCTGGAAGGAGTGCAGCGAGGCTGAATGGGGCGTAGGCAGGGAGATGGCCATAAGGCTGGAGGAGGTTGTGTGGCAGGGCAGAAGCAATGGATGTACAAACATCTTGCTGTCCTCTCACTACAGCTAAGATTTCCAAAGCCATGTGTTAGATTTAAATTATATTCCTTATTCATTTTATGGGCAGCAAATGTTCTTCAGCTTTCAAAATCTTTCTCTTATACAGGTATTTTCATCTGAAGGAAGCGTAAGTGCTTTGTAAAGGTAGAGAACATGAAATACTCTGAAAATAAAATTAAGCCACAGCAATGTGTTCCCCTCTCAAAATTTGAAGAAAAATGTCCGATCTTTCCTTTTAATGAATCATTAATACTATACGATAATTAAAAAAACACTGCTGGATTTCTTATTCATCTTGTTGTGTCTGACACGTAATATTAATGGGTATACTTCAAATCTAGGCCATCATGCTGGGAATGAGACCAACGGGAACAAAAAGCAGTTGGAACATTGTGCTCTGGTTTGCATACAGCACACCGGATTCATCGCTGTGCAACTTCACTGCAGAAGCAGCTCAGTATGTTCTCTTGTGTGTATTATATAGCCCACGTAAAGGGCAATGATGCACATTTCAGAGTGATTATGGTTAATAAAGTACTGGGATTGCAAAACAAATTCTTATAAATAGCACAGGAATAAACATTAAAAAGATGGAAATGAAAATCTTTTCCATTGAGAGGGGAAGAGATTTTTAAAAGCAATTGCTTCATGAGTTCACATGCCTTTTTAAAAAGTGACCCATGTGCACAAAGGACTGTAGAACTGTACGATACTGCTGCAAACTGCTACTACCACCCATCAGCACAACTGGACCGGTGAGAGCAGCTTCCCTGCAGGAGCAATAAAACAAACTGCAGGAAAGACCCCACACAGGCAGATTTGCTGCAGAACAGTTAGCGTGCTGCAAATTTGCACCCCCTGCTAACTTCAGAGGAACGGCTGTGTGCCATAGCCAGGTAGCGAGGGTACACTGCACTAAAAGTCAGGGCGATTTGTCATCTTAAATAATTTCTGAAAACAAGATTTACATTCTTAGTGTCACCCAAACAGCTCTATATTTTTCCCCTGTCCTGTACAGGTGCATTTGCTGGTATGGAAACTCTTGATGTCATCTTTGCATTGCTGTGGTAGACAGAGAATAAGCTGGCAGGACATTAAGGAATTATTTAGTATAATTTCTATGGAATTTCTCAATTATTTAGAGCACAGTATGAACATACTCAGCATTTTGTTACAAGAGACACTCCCTGTAACTGACAAAACATAGCTGTAGTTTTTGCAATAAGTTAATGCTAATAATGTTTTGGAGGCAGAACAATACCTTCAGGTCTCCTAGGTGTTACACATTAATCTACGCGCCAGTATCTGAAACAATTTCTATCTGGTCAGAACAAATATAGGATCTTTGGATCCCATGCAATTTTTGTTATTTTACTCTGTTACATAAGCTGTCTCAAACAATTTACTTCCTTACACTTGAAAACATGAAAATAAGTGTTTATACTTCTCAGCTGTTGCCCCAGCTGAGATCTCCTTGCTGTGCTTGTCACAAAGCTGTTTTCTGCTGTGCCATGTTGCTACCATGATTGTGCTGCTTAAAGCCTCAACTTTACAGAAAATCTTTCCAGCATCATATACATTCACGCATTTTAAGAGAGTAATTGTTTACCCCCGAGATATTAATGGGGACTACCAGAATCTTCTGTAGTAGTATGGACTGTTACATTAGTAACAGATTAGCAATGCACACAAGCATTTCCACATGTTCTTGATAAGAAGCAATTAATAAGATAAAGACTTTCACTTGTATTTGGAAATTGGCAATGGATGGCGATGAGCGCAAGCCATCTAGGGCTTGGTTCTAGAGACAACACTGCCCTGGAGTTCCTTCTATATGTGAAATCAAGCATCTGAACACAACACCTTTTTTGTAAAGCATTTTCACCAGCAAACATAGTAACAGCTTTTCCCACTTGTCTGAAATTTTTGCACATTGCAGTCCCTTCATCGCGTGAGGGAATTTATGCTTTTAATATTATAATATACTATAGCAACCTGCATTACTTTCAGTAAATATATTCCTGTGATTATTTTGTATATCATCAGCAAGCTTAAATGAAAATGACAATGTCTAGAGATACTCTTTGCCAATAGCTGTATTTATTCTGCATGTTTATGCACTGGCTGTCAAAACAGCTGTAAAATATGCATATAGGAATGTAGATTTCCTAGAAACTCAGAAAAATAAGATAGTCCGTTCTACCTCATTTTAGATACATTTTGCAATGCCTGTGTATATACATTGATATTTTTATTACAGTCTGAAGTGGGGAGGGTTTTTAAATCTTTGTAGGATGTCAGTAAGGGGATCTCTATCTATCCAATTCACTTACCAATTTGTCTGTTGTCAAACGTTTATCAGGCTGTAACAACTCCAATAAAGCAGAGGGAGCTCTAGAGGAGCCACGTGCCACTTCCGTATTAATACTTTTTTTTCATTTAAAGCAGATCTAATAGTTTTGCCCCCACTGAGGCAGTTACAAAAACACGATTCATTGCTGTCTTTCGAACGTTGTTGCATTGAAAAATGTCAAACTTGGGAAATCATGTAAGTTTTCCCCAGAATACTGTTCTTTGCACATGACAACTGTGAAGTGATATCCAGCTAAAAGCCACTGTTTACACTTTGCTTGACTTCTGTCTAAACCCTAGCTTAAGCATCACTGTTTAATGCCAGTATCAGGTTTGAAGTGCAGAGTCCTGACTGCAGGACTGTGGTTTGGTGTATGACTCGCAGCCATTCATCTGCAGAGATGATTTCTGCCCATACTGCCCAGTGCCAAAGACAGCACACACACTAAACCAAACCTGTTTACCCACACAGACCTACAGTTACACCAAATTAGCCACAGAACAGAAGAGCCAAGTGACACTCTCACCCACCATCAAAGTATCTCCCACAAGTCTTCAGGCTTTCTCCACCAGGTAAATTAACTGGATTGCAAAGATCTTGATCATTTAAGGTCTGGGGTTGATTTTTCTACCAAGCCATTTTGAGACAGACACTAGGTTTGAACTGCCTACACAATCAAATCTGCTCCCGTTAATTACGAATCTTGCCTCATCTGAATGAATAAGCATCTCTGCATCTGGTACAAGTCATGTTGCTAACATATTTGTCAGATGCTTGTCTTCATTTAGCAATTAAACTAGCACAGCACTGAGAGGAGGCTTTTTGATTTGCATTGTGGCTAACTGCAAGATGTCTAAAAGCAGCAGCACAGAATAAGATTTCAGGATAGAAAAAGGAAAAAAAAAAAAAAAGCAAGCTTTTGGTATATAGACCTTCAAAGAAAGCTCAGAGCCCAAGCAAGTTCCTGCTTCTAAGGAAATGTACTGGGAGCCAGACTCCTGCTTGCTATTCTGTGCATGTGTGAGCACTGCTGGCTGAGTTCATTCAGTGTCATTGAGTAAAGTCCTATCGCAGAAGGAACTTAGATCCTAAACACATTTCTACCATATTTCTAGATAGTCCTTTACGTCCTTTCTTTTGGGTAAATGTATTTGGGCCACGAAAATAATCTGAGGTCTGGAACACCTCTCCTATAAGGAAAGGCTGGGAGAGCTGGGGCTGCTCAGCCTGGAGAAGAGGAGGCTCTGGGGAGACCTTAGAGGAGCCTGCCAGTACCTGAAGGGCCCTGCAAAAGTAAAAGCACCCGCTTTAAAGTAAAAGAGGGTAGATTTAGACTAGATAAAAGGAACAAATTCTTTCCAAAGAGAGTGGTGAAGCCCTGGCCCAGGTTGCCCAGAGAAGCTGTGGCTGCCCCCGCCCTAGCAGTGTTCAAGGCCAGGCTGAATGGGACTTTGAATAACCTGGTCTGGTGGAAGGGGTCCCTGCCTGTGGCAGGGGGGTTGAAATCAGAATAACTTTAAGGTCCCTTCCAAGCCAAACCATTCTATGGCTCTTAGATTCTTCATGAGAAAGTATTTTGAAGATCATAAAGAATCTTGTTTTACTTAATCTGATACACTGAAGAGAAAATAATATCTCCTTCTCTTCTTTATTCTGCATTTTGAAACTGTGGCGCAGCTCCAACACACAGATATTCTCAGCCTCTGGTAACCTGTTGCTTGATTTTCGTCAAGACACATAGTCTTATGGTGCAACCATGACATACATTCAGCTATTAAGAACCATCTTAAACAAAATGTACTGGGATTTTTGCTTGGCTGAAGTAGTCTAACAGCTGCACACTATGACATCCATTTTTTATGTGTAAAGGTATATTATATTTTAGGCTAATAACAGAAGCAGAACACAGGAGGTTGAGTGACAGATTCCCTGTTCTAATCACTCGTCTCAAGCTCTTTCAGATGATACTCTGGGCAATGCTTTTTTGGGTGATTAAAGTCACTTGAGATTGATAGATAAAGGTGTAAGACTTGGGAGAATCTAAATGTGAACCTGCTGTCAAGACACTTTGCAGCATTACCTGAGGCATGCTATACTTATCCGGATATGCACCGCCTGTCATCTCATATTGCTTAAATACTTTAATTCTTTATTGGTATCATAGTTCATGGCAACTTTTCCCATCATGCCTACATTTATATCTTTTCTCCAGGATAATTATCGCTGCTCTAGTTCTCTCTGAACTGCTTCACCGAGTTTCAGTCTGTCTTGATGACAGATAAATTATTTTTCTCCTCTGTACTATCTTTGATCTGCCCTCAGACACAGCTGGCTCCTACTAATTCTGAACTAGCCTCCCATTTTAGCTTAAGAAAGGTTCCCCTCTGTGCATGCACCCCAACTCTGTAGCTGTCTTCATAAGACAGAAGGAGCCTTATTCTTATCTTAACTACAACTATAAATGCTTTTTTTAACCTTTCTGTAAGAGACTGATTAGCTGGACTTGAGCCCTGCTTATTCCAGGAATAAGCTTGGGAAACTTCTGATGGCTGTAACAGCTATCTCTTTCAGACAAGTAACCTTCCCTTAGCTCCACAATCTCCTCTCTTAGTCTTATGTCCAATAAAACTTAGACAGCTTCACTGCCTCCAAATGCTGGGGACAGCTACAAGAGAGAAAGGAGGAAGCCAGGAAAAGCAAGGTCTCACAGAATTGCCTTCTAAGTTACAAAAAAAATTGCAAACATTAGCATGGCGTGTGAATTTAGAGTTAGATGTTCAAAAGAGCTAACTTCTTGTGTAAGCACCTTAATGAAGTGGCCAGATGTTCCTCTGCAGGTACTGAGATCTCAGTTGTGAATACTGCACCCACCTAAACATGCTTTCCTGAAAGCCATTCCCCACCTCAGTTGCTTCGAGTTTCTCAAATGTAATTAAACTGATTTTTAGAAAATAAATCTAGCTGTGAGATTTGTGAGCACTGTGATAGTCTTACAAGAAAAAAAAAAGAAGAAAAGCAGCAGCACCTTTCTGGAAATACACCATTCATTGCAAAACACCATATGGGGAAGAGGTACCACTGGTGCCTTCAAGCTGCAGAGACAGCACAGCAGTAGTGCCCAGAGGTAATCTGGAAGAATGTCCACCTTCCCCTTTAAAAGCTGGAGCCACTATTTCAAGTCTGTTTGCTGCAGTGGGAGTTGAGTTTTAATGAGTTTGAAGTCTTTTCATACATTTCTTCTTTTTTTCAAATGCATTAAGGCTGCATCAGCCTGCAGCACCAAAAGCTAATCTGTCCAGTTCCCTGTCATGCTCTTCAAGTGGATCAGAAAAATATATTGAGAGCAGTGACCTGGGAGATTACAAGGAAGATTAATATCTGTGCTACAACACTTAAATGCATACATATATACATAAAGGATGCATACAAAATACATATATTTCAGGTATCTCAGGAAAAGTAGTGGCAATTGGCCTGCAGTATAAACAGAAAGTTCTGTGTTTAAAAAAAAAAATCAATACACTACAAGTTCCATTATTTGAAGATTTCCAAATTGAATCTATTCAAGTTATCAAAATTACATCACATACCAAGGAACAATAGAGTTCCCCAAAAGCCATGAGTTTGTTGCACAAACACCCATCTCATTTGTGCCCAGTCACAAATACTAGTAAGGTCCAAGTTAATGAGAGCTGATGCTTTATTGCTACCAAAAAACATATAAAAATCTATTTACGTATCGTAATGCAAGATTTGAAAGGACACATTTCCACACGCCTAAGCCAGCATTTCGGTTTAACAGAGTCTAGTTTTCTCACCCTGAAGGGAATTTAGCCCTCACTGCAATGACAGGACAAGGCCTTTGCAACGCTTAAGCATTCAACACTGAGCTTAAATGAGGTTTGTGATTTGCACCAGCCTCCCACTGACCTTCCCAGAATGCCTTAAGGGAGGACCAAGTCCAAGAAGCAGCAGTAAAGCAATAAATATGAATCCTTCAGGTACAAATTTAAAGACAACCTAGCTCCTCTCTGCTTGGCTTATGCAAGTTCAGGCAGGAGAATTCTATCACATTTTGTTCAAAGTGGTTTTGATTAACACAGCATGCATGAAAACTTTGTTCATCACAGTCAGTGACTGAACTGGAGTCCTGCACACCAAAGCTGAAAAGCCATGTGCTGTGGCTGAGGACTATAACAGACTATGTCATTAAATTTAATTAAAATAAAATCTATACTGCAGATTTTCTATGGTTTTTTGTGTCCCTGAAATATATGTGTTTGCTCATGCAAAGCAAAAGTAAACAAGAAAAAGTTGATATTATCATAGCAAGAAACAGAAAAGGGCCTGGAATGACTCAGTAATTAATGTAGGCCTTTTGATTTAAGTCAATTTGCCTTCAAAGTCATGACTTACAGCATGCCCTAGGTCTGCCTTAATAACCCACTAGCACATGGCTTCTTTGGTTGTTTAATTATTTATAATTTTTATTCCTTGTTAAAACAAAGCAACCTTAATAAGAATAATAAAATTATTTTCTTACTTAACTTTTACTTACTAAAAAGTAAAGCATGGAGTTTCACTCCTCTCCTTGATAAATAGGAAGCAAACCTTCAGCTCTCCTCTGGCCTGCCTGGCTGGAATTTTTCCCTGAATAACAAAGAGCTGCAGGGATGTTTTCAGGGGAAGGCAGGTGTCGTTAACCTCCTGCTGCCTGGGGGATTGGGGTCAATTGCTGTCACAACCAAGACAGGCTCAGGGAGAGGTACTCAACTGCTAATGTTCAACTAAGAAATTAAACAACGGATCCAAATAATGTTGTCACCTACCCCTCATCCAGCCCTGAAGCAGGCACAAGGCAGGACAGAGCAGGACATTCCCCAACGGGAAGGGGATCCAGCATGAGCACTGCATGCGGGAGGTTAGGTTTGTGCTCATGGGAACACAAAGGGAACATCCTTGCATGCTCCCTCCCTCCCCTGAGCATCCTGCAGCCACACTCCCAACCCACACACTTTGTGTACAACTAAAATGTCTAAGCCTAAAATGGATTTTTAAGTTACAGCTGTGTTTTCCAGGTTACAGCTCTGGTAAAACCTGGCCAAAGCACTAGCTAAAGTAGCCGGGATGCAAAAGATAATCTGAATATCATTACATGGTATTACTTTATTTTAGGATTTGAGCATCAAAAGTAGAAGTGCCACTTACAATCAGGAAAAACATTCCCACGCACCTTGCAATTTATTAGTGGTATGAAATTCTGTCTTCTAAACTCTTCTCTGAATAAAACAGGTGCAGATTTTCCTCTACAAAATTATCTGTACCACCACAGCAAACATACCTCTAATCAAAAGTGACTTTTATTTAGATGCCACCTTTACAATCCTTAAAATGTCATACTTCTGAGATGTCAGCAAAGGAACACTTTCACATACTCTTCTCTAGGAAATGTAATTCTTTTTCTCAGAAGTTATTGAATAAACGGTTTATTTTGAAATATATTTTGACATACTTCTGCAATTTAAAGACATATTGTAAAATAGCATTGTGAAGATTAGAGAAAAGCATACGATGCATTTAGAAAGATCTGTTTATAGTTACTGAGTTGAAATTCAGAAATACCTAAATTAAAAACACATAGAAAGAAAAATTACTCAGTGCAATTTCAAGCATCAAGCTTGTTTTTTTTTTTCCTCCATATTTTTCCAAAGTGTTAAATTTCCTTCGTGAAATGACTTTGGTATTTCTGTGAAGGACATTGCTTCCTGTAAAAAGCATCTACTAAGAGCTTTATTAATTGCAAGAGGACTGCATGTACAAAAAATAAAATTCTACTTGGGCAATAAATATCTCATGTAGTACATGCACATCAGCTCAAGTGAATTTGGATAGCTAGAAACAGCTGTTCAGACTACTGATAGACTGCAAGAATTTAGTATTCTCTGATCACCTTTCTTTGAAATATTTGATTAACCTAGGAAGACACAAATAAATTCAATCAGACAAAGCCTGCAGAACCTGTTCAGCATAAGGCTGGCATTCATGTCATTAATAAGACTATGGATCAATGTGTTTCACTAGTGGTGGTGATGAAAAACCTGGAGCAAAGTAAGGGCTTGCCTTTCAGAGTAGTTCATTGGTACATGCTGATACTGTAAATCACCTAGCAGCTTCAACAGGATTATTCACTTTAACAAAAAAATACGCAAAAGAAATCTTGCAGGTGCTTGGCCTTAAACATTCACAATTGCATGCAAAAGCAGAATTTGAAGCCTAATTCAAAAAGGCATTTTGATGTCTTTGTTCCAGGTAAAGATATTAAATATAGTCCCCCAGTTGCTTCTGAGGATCTGCAATTGTAGTCCACACTCAGATGGCAAAGGCTGCTTGAAGCACCAAGACCTGGAAACACAAAGGACTTCAGTCTGTCTTCCTGCACCATCCTCTGCCACACCTACCACAACTGATGGTCTGGCTCTCCCCATCGCTGACCCCGCTGCCTCCCTGGGCGTGCTGCATCCCGCCAGCCCTCCCGAGACTCAGAGGGCTGTACTTTGTCCCTTCTCTTGAACTTGGTTGTTGGGAATACTCTTTTTAAAAGAAACGTTATCCTGCTTAATCTTTCCCAATTTCATTACGGCCAACATTGTAACAACAGTATCCAGTGGCAAACGAACTCATATACACATGGGATAGATGTGGCACCTAAACCAGATTTATATCCCTTGATATTCTAACACTAACAAGTTTAGTACTCAAGAGTTGCAGGCTTCCTAGTGGCATCTTTATGAGGCCCAACTGACTCTCCACCAAAATTTATACCTGCTCAGGCATGTTCTCTGAACCACAATCATAGGCACAATAAATTTAAAGGCTCCTTTATAAGACACTAGACACTTTTTAACTCTTCCTTTACATGGCACAAGGGGGAAAGCACTCCTCTTATTTAGCAACACGCTGCAGGGCATTCTGGTTGCTCTTCTTGGTACTCACATGTATTTTACAGGTTGGAAAATACAAATATTAAGGAGAAGAAAAGCAAGCTCAATATATTGACTTAATCATCTCTTGGCCATAAGCACAGCCTTGTATTATGATCACTTCAGCAGTGGTCTGCTCTCCATCCACCCTGTCAGCAGTGCTACGCTGAAGGCTTTGAAGTGTCAGCCTGAACACTGAAACAACAGCAGCAATGGGGAGGACTGCAAAAAGGCTTTGAAAGCTGGTAAATTCACAGGACATTGATGAGACCTCGATTTCTTCTATTCATGTAAAACCGAGCAGTGAAGCTTATATGCAAAATATTGTTACTGAACGGTGCCGTATGGTAAATTCCAAACAGCTCCAAGAAATCTACAAAGAAAGGCGAATGTAGTCTACTACTTATGTTTTCACCTTAGTCTTTAAAGTGCTGACCTCCATTTGAGCAAATAATCTGAGATATCTGAAGAACTTCATAAAATCTGATCTGCTAATATATTTTCACCTAAGAGAACTTCAGAAGAGGAATATATCACATTATATATGAGAGAGATGCCACCTGGAGCCCTGCACTCAGCTCTGGAACCCTCAGCACAGGACAGACCTGGAGCTGTTGGAGCAAAGCCAGAGGAGGCCCCAGCAATGATCCGAGGGCTGGAACCCCCCTGCTGGGAGGAAAGGCTGGGAGAGCTGGGGCTGCTCAGCCTGGAGAAGAGAAGGCTGCGGGGAGACCTTAGAGCAGCCTGCCAGTACCTGGAGGGGCCCACAAGAAAAATGGAGAGGGACTTTGTACAAGGGCATGGAGGGATAGGACAAGGGCTAATCACTTTAAACTAAAAGAGGGTAGATTTATATTAGATATAAGGCAGAAATTCTTCACTATGAGGCTGGTGAGGCCCCAGCATAGGCTGCCCACAGAAGTTGTGGCTGTCCCCTCCCTGGCAGGGCTCAAACCCAGCTTGGACGGGGTTTTGAGCAGCCTGGTCTGGTGGAAGGGGTCCCTGCCCATGGCAGGGGGTTGGAACATGATGATCTATAAGGTGCCTTCCAACCCAAACCATTCTATGATTCTATGATTATTGCTGAAGTTTAAGTTAGAGGAAGGTTTTAGCTGTAAACATAGCTGTTCAAAAGATAAATATTTAAACACAGATTTCATGTCAGAGTCTATAAAATACAGTATTCACCACTTGGTTGTAAGAGAATGGGAAATTTTAAGAGAGGATAGACTACTCCTTTTCACAGTTGTTTAAAGCAAATTAACAATGACAGTAATGTAATTTCCTTGGCACAACTATTTTTCATTTCTTTTCAGCTACCTTGTGCTAGAATCTTTAGAGAAGTTTAAACTGATTTCAAGAAATCCTTTGAAAAAAATGCACTTTGCTATTATATATCTTTCAGGTGTTCACAGAAGTGCAGAAGAGAGAACATTTGCATTTCCACTTAAATGCTCTGTTTATACAGAGCTGTGGATGGGAAATGACAACATACATTTTCCAGAACCACAAATACTTCCTTTCACTAACTGAAAAGTTCAAATTTTGGACTGTGACCTGTTTCAGGTAACTTGTGCATGAAGACACCTACATAAGCTTTTGTAATAAGGTAAGTTGCTGAAGAACCAGTCTGATACAATGCCTAATTAAAGAGTGCTGCAAGTTCACAACTAGTGATCTTTGTAGTTTGAAACAGATTACTTCAAGGCATTTTTAGGGAATTATTTCATGCTGCTGTATTGTTATAATATTCACCGTATTAAAATCAGCTTTCACTAAGAAGGAACTACTGATTTCAACAGAACCCTTTCCAGAATTCCACTCAGTCCAACAGCGATCATACGCTGTAACTTCTTCTGAAAACGCATGTCATTGCCTAAAATCGTTGTTTCATATGTGAAAAATTATAAAAAATTCGAGTGAGGATTCTCATCCCCTGAAGCCAACAAAATTATTTTCTTTAGATTCAGTTGGGTTGTGAGGGTCTCTCTTGTCTTTTAGAGCCTGATAAAAATATCTCTGAATTCAACTCTTACCTTTGTCTTCACTTTAGTAGTCCTTGGAATACATACCTAGAGAATATTTGATTCAGAGCTATAAATCATATATGCCACAACTGAAGCTGAGCTACAGTTTTCAGAGTCCACTGTACTTTAATCGAGATTTATGCTGCTAGGAAAAGACCACAAAAGAATCTGGACTCTGGGCTCTCTGTCCTCCAATTTCTGCTTTCTACCACTGCAGATCCCACTCATCCGTCAGTCTATTTCCACAACTCTACCCAATGTCACTCGCCTCCTACACTGAAATTTTTTTTTTTTACAGTAGCATCACCTGAGTTACTTACTGTGGAGCACTAGCTGTTTAATAATGAGGGGTTCTGGCAGAACTCACCTGATGTTTTTACCTGCTTCTGTCAAGACATTCATGCTACAGGCCTCTGATTCTGTGGGGAGCCTTATGGTCCCACAATGTTTGACTGCATCCTTAATTTCCCAAACTCTGTTCATAGCAATCCATATTAATACAGGCCACATCATGTGTGTTAGAGTAATACGCCATGAAAATAAAACTCTTGACAGCAAGCTTTTAGGGCTGTCTGCCAAGAAACGTAATTACTCTAACCAATCATTCGTAGAAATTACAGAAAACCAGCTTGCTGGTAGTAACTGTGCTAGTCCATTGGGGGAAGTGGAGGGAAATCAAAGCAAAAGAGTTTAGGTGAAGCCATTAAATAGACGGAATGAAAACAATATGGAAAGATTTTGTAATATTTTTGCCTTAAATAATCAAATTTATTACCACATTCTCTGTAGGCTTCTTACTAACGTATCTTCATTTTTCATGCCAGGGTTATACTTGACAAAGCAACAAGAAAGATGACATTTCTTGATCTTTTACTTTTGAAGAGAGCTTTGGGAAAAGTACCTCCTGAAAATATAGCAAACTTCTGGCATGGGTACTCACATGAAGGCAGCCTCAGAGTTGCACTGCAAAAGTCAAAGGAGTTCAGTGCAGCTACTTCTTCATTTCTTATATTATTATTGCCTAGTATCGGACAAAATTTGCTTCAAGAAAAGTGTACTCCATTTCAATAATTCACTTTGTTTTGGTCAGGGTTCTCCTGTTTTGTTTTTAAATTTCTCCTTAAGGCAACATCTGAAAGTGCTAATAAGCATCTGATGTTGCTTTTCAGAAATCACATCCAGGGACAGTTGCTTTTTTTGGGAGGTCCTGCCAGTGCTTGGACTTAACAGCCAACAGCTCTCCCTTTACAAGTTTTCTGTTCCAGTTAAAAAGGTTTGTAAATCATTGAAACAGCACAGAGCAGGGATAGTAGCTCATGTTATTTCTGGATACGTCTACTTAAAGGTATGCTGCTCTCATAGGTATTTTTATCCCATATTTTGTTACTGAGATATGGTACCATGATGATACAAACGCAGCTATTTTGTAAACTTTTATCTCCACTCTGAATTATTCTATAAATAAATAGTTTTCCATAAAACCCCTCCTACAATAACTCAACTGATATAGCAATTACCATAAAGTACGTTGAACGTTTAGTAATTAATGGCTCCAAATGCCCATATTTTCCTTTATGCAAATAAGCACCTATGTCAACAAAGTGTTACCAGAGGGTACTCTATTAAAGAAAGACATTAGGGGAATTTCAGCTTTGTTTTTCCCTTCTTCTCTCAGCAGTCTTCATTAATATAATAAAGCTGTCATTATAAAATCATTAGTGTAAATGCAAATAAAGTTTTACATTGTTAATGTCCCCACCACGTCCTTAATCACTTGAAAAGTCATGCTGCATTAAGTATAGCATTGATTACACATTATAAAAGGGAATGACGTAGAACACGTTACATTACCTTGCACTGAACTATTAAGAGAACAGGATGATCTTTGTGTTCAAAACTATCTTCCTGTATTGTTCATACGTTGGCATCTGAAAAGCCCTAACTGAAAAATGAGGCAAAACTCTCGGCTGCAGTTATCTAAAGAGCCCTACACCTCCTGGACCTCTCTACTGCACTTAGCATGTTGCCCCTGATCCAGTTCAGTCCTCCCCCCTTACCCTATCCCCAAACTGATTAACCAGTGGGAAATGACAAAACCTCTGTTCAAGAATTTAGATTAAACTACGCAGCACAAAGCTATTGAATGCATTTCCATCTTAGTATTTTTCCTGCAACGACTCTGCATTTTCATATCTATCTAGGAATCTCTGGTGTGATATTAACAGTAGTCACCATGAGACGTTGAGACAGAACCTCGCTAACCAACCACCAAATTACAGGAAACAAGATCTACACAGTACAGAAAAGTATCTCTGATTTAAGGCAACTGAGATAATGTTGCAGGCATATTTTCAGCTTAGAGTCCTATTGGTTCTGAGAAAACAGAGGTACTTACACTGAACTATTATGCTGTATTACTTGTAGAAGGAATTGCTACATAGGTTGTAAGTGTGTGAATGTGATATGACTGGACTGTAGAACAATGTCTTGATCTGGAATCGCTTTTTCCTTGGTTTCTACCTACCCAAAGTTATTTTTGTGCTTCCAGCAAAAAATCATTAGGACTATCCTAATTAATTAGTCCAAGAAGGAAGAGGGCTGATTGCACTAATAATCATAAACAGATCACATAAATGTTTAAAGTGTGAAGCCAGACACAAGGGGATAGACGAAAATAGCTCTTCCAGATTTGAGAGGAAGAGTGTATTGTAATGAAAGAAGTTGGTAGCTCTTGGTCTTAAAATGTTCTTAGAATAATTTACTTTTGCATAATCCAAAAATCAAACGAACAAAAAAAAAAAAATAATATGGGACAGAGTTTGAGTGAACCAGCACCAAAAAACGGAAACCAAGGTTCCTGCCTTCTGATACTCACCATCTGTTAAACCCACATGCTCAGTGCCTATCTCAAATTAGCACAGGTCCACTCATGGGACAGCAACCTACAGCCGCTGTTACTTTTGTTAGCAGTCCAAGTGACAAATGGGCCCAACCCTGCCGATGTTTTACGTGACCACGAATTACATGTTACTTGATGGCAGCTCAAAGTTAAACAAGAAAAATTGATTCCCCTAGGAAACTGCTTGTAAATAATTTTTATAAAGGAAACACTCAAAGTTGCAAGTCAAGTATTTGAATGCTGGGAAATACCAAAATTAAGGTTGTCTGTGCAACTTTAATTCAGCCTCTCAGAGACCTTCTTTCAACCACGCCCTGTATGCATGATGATACACTGTTTAATTACAGAGAGCAACATCCAAATGAGTTCTGCCAAGAGACATGCCAGTCTTCTGAAGTGAGATCAAGGAAATTATCTCCTTTTCATCTCAACGTATTGTGTGATGCAGTCATTGTTAGCATATTGTAGCTGCTATTTCCAAAGGGGCTTCCCAGATTTACAGTTTAGAGAAGCACTGAATACCTGAGGCCTTGAAGTTAGTTTCAAGGAACAACAATGAATGCTCTCAACATCGCGGGGGGGGGAAGGAAAAAAGAAAGAAAAGCCTCCAACTGCAATGAACAGACAGCACTGAGATAAATCTCTCCTTTCCACTTCAAAGTTTGCTATCCGAGACCTTTCCCGTCTGCTCGGATCAATAACGTCCAAAAGCTTTGGCAAGACAGCAAGTAGTACAACGGTTGCATGCAGCAACCTACCTGATATACCAAACACTTTATCAGAGCTTACCGGACCTGGTCTGGTGTTAAGGAGGATAGCTCAGGAAGCAGAGATTTTTATCTGTGTCTTACTGGACTCCATGCTTGCCTTGCACAGGTTATTTAGGGTTTATCTGTATCACGCAAAACAGCACTTAAGAGACATCCGAGCCGGCTGGAAACGAGCTCGCACCAGAAGGGAAGGCAATATAGCAGCATCAGCTTTACCCAAACTCATTAGTTTGGGTGTATTGCTATGCTAATGGAGCTATACTGCATCTGGGACTTCGGAAATGAGGAAGGCAGCTCAATCAGAGCAAGCTAAGGTATCTCTACACCACAGTGGATCATGTAGTTAAACATATGTTAAAAGCGCAGCCGCACTCTCAGTGTAAGCCAACTGAGTTCGCAAGCTTCTGCTGCTTGTGGCAGCCCTCTCCTCTCCTCGTCCCCTCCCTCAGCGCCAGCGTCGCTGCCCAGCGGGTCCGGCCACGCTGCCGGCCCCGCCGAAGAGCCCGCTTCCCACGGGCGCCCAGCACCAGCTCCCGCAGCAGCAGCGCTCTCGGAGGAGCTGGAGCCGGCTGGTGATGGCATTTGGATTTTGCAAAGAGAGGACAAAGGCATTTCGCTATCTGCAAGAGCAGCAGCAGGCAGTGGGGACAGGCAGTTACGAGTAATCTACTGGGGCGGGGGGGGGAGGGGGGGGGAGCAAAACAAAAGGAAGAAACACACACCAAGGCAAAGGAGGAAAAGCATTCAATGGTCTGAACAGCTTCCCTGTACCTCCACCGTGAGCCGCGATGGGGACCGCTCAGCGTATCATCTGTCCAACCCACTGTACGCACAGCCAGAGGGATGAGCTAGATTTGTTACTGCGAGGGTGGCTGGGAAAGCTCAAAGATAGGAGTGAGAGATGATTAAACAGAGACATTGCCTACTGGGCAGAGTGATTGCAGGAGGGTTACCTGTCCGGCCTGAGAACAAGAGCCACTTAATTCTTGAAAGATTAAGCTTCATCCCCAGGTGGCATTTCCTAAGGCCACGGCTAATGCTTATGCATTTTTTTTTTGTTCCTTCCTATAAGGAGTGACACAGATTCAATTCAAGGTGGAAGTTCGAAGTGAACGAGGACTCAAAAGACCTCAGAGCAGCCAGGGCAGCTGGGAAGTCACAACTGTGGAAATCAGAGACAAAGGAAAAGGATGAAGACAGGGATTTTGTTATTTTTGTGCCTTTCAGTTTCAAATTCTTCCAAGCCAAAGAAAATCTGGCATTACCCTGTGCTTCACCAATCACTTATAGAAATTATTGACCTTCAGACTTCTCCAAAAACTCTTAAAAACTAGATTCTGCACACTGTAACATTCCCACCTCCCAGAATTAGATCCTATTTAAATCAAGCTTGTCCAGCAGTCTAGTTTGCACCAATTACGCTGCCAAGTCAACAGGCCTTGTCGTAAAATAAAAAGCTCATTGCTTTTTCAATGAAACTGTTAGCAGTAAAGTGGAATTAGCACATATGATACTGCCTTCTTATTAATTCTCACTGCCTCATACTTTTTCTTTCAAGGCTGTTTGTATGGGAATAAAGAATATATTTACATTGACAAAGTTGTTAACTTAATAGCTAATATTCAAGGAAAGATCTAGAAAGAGAGTAAGATAGAGCAGCAGGGCCCACACTGGCAATTTCCGAGAGACTTATTTTCAAGTTTCAGCAAAAACCTGCGAGCAACCAAGAAAAATCATAACCTGTAATGAAAGGGGGTATTCCTCTTAACACAGTTATATGGGTGTTTTTGCAGCACATATATTGGCAAATGCACATACTCACTTGAGGCTTGATTACTTGAGTGAGAACAGCAAAAGGACAAGACCCAGTTCAGTTCAACAGCCTGCACAGCACCCTGGGGCTGTAATATTGCTTGGATAATAAGAAATGTTACATGAGGAACTGCGTTTGTACCATTCATTCTTATGACCAGTGCTTCTCCCCCAGAAAGCTCACAAATCAAAGGGGAAGGGTAGGTGCTTCCTTGGGATCTGTGGTTTGTCTACATGATTTTTTGAGAAAAGAGAAGCTACTAGATACAACCTCTCAACAGCAAACGTATACCCAGGTTCAAGCAGGATTTGTTTTTTAGATGTCCTGACACTGCTTTGGTCAGTTTGGCATATGGGCAGAGCAAATCCATAATAAATGAAGCAAAAGCTGTCTGTCCTTAGAGAACAGAATAGTTCAGTCTTGTCAGCAAATCAACTGCAGGCAGCATCACCAACAGGAATATGAACTTTTACTGCTCATATTGTGTCCTCTCTATTTGAAAAGCATAAGAAAGGCTGCAAGGAGCCTTCACTCTACTCTCCACACTGGCTGGCAGCCACTGTACCCTGCAGGGAAACATGCACCCAGCACCTTTTTGTACCACAAAACTCTGGAAAGGATCATTATCTCTGAAGGCACAATCTTCTTTTTGCACGACACAGCTCTACATGACCAATCTCTTTGAGCCTGAGCCTGTAAATCCCTCACCATATCTTTAACAAATGGCACAGAGTGTGATATTGCTTGCAGGGAGAGTGCTTCCCAGCCAGAATCACCAAACAGTTGCTTGAGCAGGTCCCACCAGCCTCATCCTTAATGCTCAGAATAGGCATTGGAGGAAGGCACACGAAATGCCAGACTTGCAATTTAACATGATGGAAATGACAACAGAGGCAATTCTGACCCATATTCCTCATTACATCGATTGCACCTGAATGTTTAATTGTCATCTGCTGCTCTCATTAGTACTGTCATGCCAGGAACAGGACACTGCAACAGAAAGTGTGACGGATCCTGTGTATCTGAATGGAAAATACACTTTCCTTGCCACACTGCACCCACACAGCAGAAAAGCAGAAGCCATTTCAGGGCCACACCTGAGTGGCCAGGAGGAGAACAGGGAACACCACCTCCTTGAACACTTTTGGGGGAATTGGCGCTTATTGCACTGTGCACCTAAACCCCAGAGCAAGGAGGCTGTCCCACAGATCACGCAGAGCACCCGTCTGCAGCATCAGACCTACCCTGTGTTTAGTGGCTACTGGAGCCATGTTAGGGCAGCACCTGGACCTATGTAATAAGGATTCAGTAACAGAAATCACCACTAAACCTATTGCCTTTTCACAGCACTCACATCCTCCCTGTCCCCCCTTTAAATTAAGCAGCTGCTGATGTTATCCATACATTGGCAATGTCCTTACCACCATGTTGCTGAACCTAAGCACCTAACAGCAGGGGCTGGGTTTGGAATGAGTCTCAGATACTGCCAGCTCATTATTTCAGAGAAAACCTGCCTCAGAGAAGAAGATAAGCCAATCCTTTCAACATTCCAAGTTACTTTTAGAAATGACTCACACTTTTTTATTCCTTTCCTGCTAATAGCTATCAATTGAGTCCACTAGCTGCAAGGCTTCACGAAACAATAATCATCAAAGAAAATACTGGAATAAAAGAAGAAACAGAAACATGGAATTTGGATCCCAGGAATCTTAACAGAGTGTCATTATGAGCCTCCTACCTTTTAAACCCCTGTGTTTTTGTTTAGTTAGTTTTATCTACATTTCTTCCCAGAGTGCCTTAAAAAAAAAATAAACCAAACCCAGCCTAAAAAGTAGTAGAGTCCCATCACGTTTTTGTTTGGTTTTTGTTTTTTTTTTTCAAGTGATAGTTTAAAAAAACCTTATTTTTTGGGGCTAGAAAGGGAGACCAGGCTCATTCTTCAATGATTTGCGTTGGCAATATCTTACCTGTTCAAAACACACACAGAGCCTCGGAGCTGACCAAACCTTGCTATACCATGCTGGGATCTCTCTGAATGGCTGCCTGCAGCTGCCGACAGGTGACTGATAGAAACGCAAAGGGCACATTAAACATTTAAGTTACCTACTGCTGTATCCAATATTGAGGTTTCTACTTGTATTCTGTGCTTGACAGGCAAGTCATACCCTTATGAAAGAATCATGTGCAGAAGTTTGTACAGCAAAACTTCCAACTGACATGGTTGAGTGCATCCCAATGAATTTTAGTTTAGCAGCCCCAGACTAGGGACTCCAAGTCTCCTGTAAGCCTGATCTGTTTATATTCACCCATAAGTGAAGATATAGAATGTTCTGTGATTATCTCCTAGGCCAGTAAATTTTTCTAATGCACAACAGGATTCATTTCCATTGAAGAAATCCTAGAAGGTGGCCCGCTGATACCAATACTCGTAAACTATAGGGTATGCACAATTAAAATTATGCTGGTACTGTGAATGAGCTTAAATCCTCTGTTTAGGGCTTATGCCCCGAAGCTATTTTCTTCTTAGCAAATTAGTGAGAAAGTTGTACTTTGCCAAAAGGAGGGGAAAAAAAAAAAAAACCACCCACCAAAAAAAACAAAACAGGGCTGCTCAGTGGGGATCCACAAGTCTTTGGCTCAGTTTTTCCTGACTGGATTTAAACAGCTGAAAACTAGCATTAGCATTTTCATGCGCTATTCTATGCCCCTGCAATTTAAATGGGATTTAGCTTTTAAAGTGAAACTCTGCAATGTTTTTGCACATTTGGTGCAAAACGGCCAGAAAAACTATCAGTTTTGGTTCTTCAGTCCCAAACAAATGTAAAAGCTCTCAGTCTCCAAATCTGAAAAACACAGTTTGAAAATGCAATGATATTTTCCTCTTTCTGTGCTTGCCAGGAACTGCTGCCTTTGAAAAATGAGACAAAATGTCCATTATTCACTGGAAACTTGCCCAGTCTTAAACAAGACCTTAGGTGCCATGCATTTTAAGGCATCCCCAATAAAGATTTTACTCCTCAGGCTTGGTCCGATTCCATCCCCTGCTTGTTTTACCCACTGGGAAGCTGCTCATTGCCTGCAAACCACTAAATCTCAACCTCTGGCCACAACCGCTCAGAGAAACCCAAAACTCTTTCCAGTTTGTTTTGACTCCAGGCAAGACTCAGAATTCAGGCCAGTTCCTGGTCTGCAGCCATATTTGTGGCATTAGCAATCTGATAGTTTGACATGATTTCTTGTCAAGATTCAAAACTGTGGCCCAGATGGATACAGAAAGCAATAATAAGAAATAATAAAGCTAATAATAAGACCTGATGTTTCCCAACATTTTTCAGGTTATTTTAGGGACTCGGCATGGCACTGAGGTGGTACAACCAGCTCAGAGCCAAGGCCAACGGCCTTAGGGAACATGCAAGACATCCCATGGTACACAGACTTCAAGATCAGCTGTGAGGAGAGATGTTTTCCCCTTAAAGTGCGGCAATCTGCAGCTGGCTTCTGTACTACAGCAACAGGATTGTGATCTTTATATATGTATATATACATAATTTTAAATTCGTTTCTGGATTCTGAATGAAAGTTCCTCTTCTAAGCTATTTTGTAAGAAATGCACTTCCCCTCCACAGGTGAGCGGTTCAAGGAAACTTCACTTCAGGACGTAATTAAGAGCTTTTGGGTAAGAATAAAGTGTTTCAACTTGTTTTCTTCTGAGCAAGTAATTTCTCTTCTGTTTCAAATAGCTCTGTTTAGACACCTCTTCTATGGTACAGCGATACTGCTGATGTTAAATATTGCAATGTGATACCTATGAACGTAGTAAATGTAACAGATGTAGTGGATGTAGATAAAAGTTCTCACTTTAGGTTGTCAGAATCACTGCACAACCAAAGCAAGTCTTGGTTCTTTGTGAATAATTGGGACGGTTGTAAGATAAGAGACTCCTGAGTAATTCCTTTAGGTGGCTGGGCCTTGGGAAAGCAGATGTGCAAATTACAGAGATAAGGAGGCTGCAAGATGACCATAAAACTGGAATGAAGCAACCTTGAAGGACATGGTAGATGTGATCTTAGAACTGAGTTTGCGCAGAAGCAAAGGTCAACCAGCGGACACTGGGATGAAGAGTACGAGCCTTCATCTGAAGACCCCCAATGACTTGGAAACAACCATGAATATGCTAAGCATTTCTTGGAAGTGTAATGAATATATATGTTAACATAGCATAAATACCTAGTAAGTGTGTCTTTTTGGCATGTACACGTTGGAGCTTTCCCCTGTGCATCCAGTGCTGCAATAAGGAATGCCTGCTTGCTAAAACATCGAACTTCAGTTTTAGAGAGTGAATTATTTTGCCGCTTTCCGGTAACAAATGGACCTAAAATTATTTCATGATTGGAGATTTTTTGCTTTCATTCTCATTTGAATATTCTTGGTATTCTAAACACAAAATCCCAGGAAATGGAGATGCTGGGCCCCTTCTAACATTACCACGACTGTCTCTGGGTAGGAGGGGACAACCAGCAGTGCTCCAAGCAGCTGCAAGTTCCCCACAGAACTACTGCTGTTACTTTAAATCATTCCTTGCTGAGTATCCATTTCTCTCAAAAGAATACTTTGTGTTTGCTCTGACCTATAACATAAGGATAATCTGAGGGGAAAAAAAAAAAAAGCACAGAGGACAAAAATAGCAGGGGAAAAAAAATCAGGTGTGAGCCCTAACCTCACAAAATTCCTTACTCTGAATTCAGTATTAGAGCATGCAGCCTGCTTTAAATATTTCACTTGCAGGCAGCACAGACAGACATAAAAGTGTTTTGAATTATTTCTTCAGAGATGACATATCAGAACAAGACAACAATGACTTTAAAAGGAACAGTTTATCTCTACAAAGTATTAAACTTTTGAAACATTTTTCCCTCTACAGAAAAGCCTTTTAAATAACAATGCACTGAGCCACTGGATTAAACCCTGGGACCCCATTCTGCTGCCGCAGCTTCTGAGCAGCTTCTATTCTAGGGGAGTTATTCACATGCTGTAACAGGGGAAAGGGCAATCCACAGCAGCAAGACGATCTTATGCCTTCAATAGAAGTTATTTCCTGAGCAAAAATTGTCTGATACAGGGTCACTAAAATTTGAAGAGATGGGAAGGGGCCAAAAAGCAAGGAGAAAGAAACAGAGCATGAAGAGAGAAGAGAGGAGACGGTGTTACTGTCTCAGAAAATATCCCTGTCCTCTATTCTACAATAGTATGTCTGTAACACAGCTGCAAAAGTGCTTTTGACAGGCACTCGTACAAATAAAACCTGTTTGCTTGAACATACAGAGAAAGTAAACAGGAGTGGCAAGTTGCCAGGGTCACCAAATCAGCTCCAGTGGAGATTCAAGCGAATAGTTAAGATTAGTACGTTAGATTTGGTTGTTGATTTGTTTTGTGTTTGTTTTAGGCTTTTTTCCCCTGCCTCCAGGATTTGGTCATCTCTATCAAAAAACGCAACGGCCAAATCAAGGTTGCGAACAAATCAGTACACCAAGAGGGGAAGAAGGGTTGCGTCGACAAGGAGAGCGGCCAAGGCTCGGTGGGTGAGCTGGAAGCAGAGCAGAGGTCTGAGAGTCCACCCTAGCCTGGCACAGGGAAGCACGTGCTGCATCTTGGAGAGGACAACAAGCCCGGCCTGTTTGCAAGCTCCTCTCCCCACACTCCAAAAGGTGCACTTGCTTTCAGCTGACCCACCTGGGACTGCCAGCTCCGTCCTCTGCATCACTAAGTCCAGATATAAAGAAAAAAAGAGAGTCTTGACGATCTATTAGTTCAGTCACTGTCTACTGCTTTTATGTACTTGCTCCAGCATACTGGATCTTTTAGTTTTTTTAAAAATAGTTTAAAAATAATAATAAAAAGGTACCCTTGAGGGTTTAATTTAAGAGCTGGCCTTTTCTAATATCCTTATGGATAAAATAAAGTAATACCATGTATACTGTGTTACTCAGAGTCAGGATATTTAATTCTTTCTGAAGGTGAGATGCATCATTCCCAACCCAACATACAGATAAGAAAACCAAGGAAGAAATGGGATTTTCCAGACTGAATTCTACTGAATTATTTCAAAACAGTATGTGAAATATCCCAAGAAATGAAACTCCTTCCTCTCTTTTCACCACTCCTGTGAATTCCTCATAAATAGTTAGATGTCCCATTTCAATATATCAAATGAAAATAAAACAAATCCTGCAAGAAGAATTAATAATTTGAATCTCATTTCTCCCCTCTCCCTCCCAACTCAGTACAGAATATTGCATATCTCACAAACAAATTTTTATTTTCAGAAACATTTCCAGTGGACCAAGCAGAGTAAATCGCTAGCAGAACCAGGTCTAAAACTAAAAATTTTAGATTTATTGCTCCCCAACTAACACTGTCCAAGGCAGCGGTGGAAAAATCTTCCACGATCAAAACCCATTCAGAGCTCTGCTTTGAGTTAAAGTACCATACATCCATTTTACCTAGCATTAAAAGCTCCAACTTATAAAAACTGTTTCAGACTCATCCATGAAGGCCATATGAATGGAGTTACATATACTACTTTTGTTTATAGCAATCTACAATGGAAAGATTTGCTCAGAATCAGTATTAAGCCTCATTTCATTTTATGCATTCTCATTTTGGAGTACAAAATGAAATTAGCAGAACTCCGTCTTCCAAATATAAAATTGTGTTGATGTCTGAAAAGCAGCCTGATTTGTAAATACCCATTATGTACCACTTGTGCATAAGCAAGGATGCAATTATTCAAATCTATTCTGCGTTTGTGCTCTTTGTCAGAAATCTTTACTGCAGTAGCAGAAGCTGCCCTAGCTCACCGGGAGCCTGGGCTAAGGATGGACTCCAGCTCTTTTTCCCCCCAACCCATTCCTTCCTGCTCTGCTGTAGGATTTTGCCTCAGACTCCCGATATGACAAGGTCCAAAAAAATTGCTGCAATTGCAAATCTCTGAAATGGGCATTAAATGCTGGTTTTGAAAACCAGAATGAATGGATTAAAAGGTGAATTGCTTTTCAAGGTAATTCAAAGCACAAAGCACTAAGCTGGGTTAATGGTTTCACTCAAATATTGTGGGAAAACACAGTTTTCTGGTTAAAGATGGATGGACCAACCTGGCTGACTGCCTAGCTTAAGTATTTGCCTGCTGCTGGATGTACTTTGAGCTAGTTTTCAAACCTCATCATGACAGGACAGCCCTTACTATCAACAGGACAATTTCCATGAAAAATCAACAGCGATGCCTTGCAACAGGCAGGCTGTGCTCACAGGTAGCTGCTTGTAAATGGAACAGCACAGACCCAAGTTTGACCTTCAGCTTTGCTCATGCTCAGCAGTTGTGCAAGTTTTAAGTCAGCTAGAAATCTAATTCAGTTCAGTACAACCTGCTCTTTGGCTAGTTGTATGCCAGTTTAAATTGAGTTCATACTGGTTTAGGTGGCTCCTGTCAATTACTTCTGAAAGCCACATGGACAGCCAGGAACAGGTTTACAGAGAAGCATATATGTGTATGGGGGAGGGGAAAAGGAGGGTTTTATGTGTGGGCAACAACTAGACGAACACAGCTAGAGCACGTATTGGGTCATATATGGGGAAGCCGCAGCATCTCTCATCAGTTTGGAAGCTCCTGAGGGTGGCACAGGAGCTGACAACTATAAAGACTGTATACATCTACTTTTGCAGATCTCCTCAGCTGCAGAGTTGAGACTGTCATAGAACCCTACGGCCAGAATTTAGGATTTAGCACTTAGCGTAGTCGGACATTTTTTCTTCAAAATGAGAAGTATTCTCTGTTTAGTATATGAAGCACTAACAAAACCTGATCTTATGCAGTCATTAAAAACAAACCCAAAGTATTGCAACTGGAAGGCTGAAATAATGACATTATATTATTCCTGCCAATCTTTACAACGCCATGTATGTCACTAATAATAGCAGCTATGTACCAAAAGTGACTGTTAAAATAGAAAAGTAACTCTTCTACTTAATTTAAAATTTGCTATGATGCTTAACTTTTCTGAGTTACTGTCCACCAGAAAATGAAACAGGTTAACAGGCTTCACTTTTGTGTATAACCAATCCTGAATCTTGTCCATTTTCTAATTCATATGCCCCTGCTCTAGGTTGCAGCATTTGTTTTTTGTATAACATAGCTCTTTCCCATTTGAGAGAGGAAAAGCAACAAGAGTTCTAGTGGAAATAAGGACACGAGAAACACTGAGGCATTGGTATTTGATTTTGTAAGTGCTAACTTAGCCCACATTGACCAAAAAGCTTACCCTTAAAGAGCAGGAGAATGCTAATTAACTAAATATTGTAAGCTACTGGACACATTAATAAGATTTCTTGCTGGAGGCATGCTGGGAATTAAGAAAGCTGGGATGCCAGAAGACTTCTTCAGATAAGTTTGAGGTGTGTACATCTCATTTAACAAATAAAATTTCCATCAGTAAAATTATTGGGTGTGATAATTTGAGGAAAGCTCAGATATATTTTTTCAGCACCACATCCTTAAAACCAAGTCACAGTGTTGGCAGATATCCCAGACATTCTAGTTCAGAATTTTTTAAGTTTTGAGTTATGCAAATAGAGACAATATCTTTTATTAGCAGAGACATTAAAATACAGTAATTAACAAGAAACTTCTTGACTTGAAAGTTTGATGCTTTCATTTGAAAATGGACCTAGTTAACTAAAGCACTGTTCTATTGCAATGACATATTTTTAAGATAAATACATGGTCACACATCAACAGTTCACACTGTGAACCACAAATTAATTCTAGCAGTGGCACCGATGCTTGAATTCTCATTTTTCACTGTCATATGTGTGGCATTAGTGTCAGAAGTGATACATCTAAGCCTTTCCCTCCCCCCTGCTTTCAATTCGAATAGTGTGCTATCATACTGTGACATAATCAACAACCTTGAAAAATACCGAGGAATGGATTTGAATATAAGTTTATGTATCAAAGAGGTATACACCTTCTGATCCAATTTAAAGCTCAGATCAAGCAGTACTATGATATGCCCCACACAGCTTTAGTGGGTGAGGAACTGCATTAAAAACCAAAAAGCTAGCTTATGCAGTAAAGTTTTTAAAACTCTTCTGGGGTATTAGCATCCACAAGTAAACACCAGAGTTACAGAAGTCTCTGAAATACTTCAGTCTCAGCCACTTCAAGAACTGACACGATGCATCACTCTGCTCATGGCTCTCTGAACAGTGGTGACATTTACCTTGGCCGGGTCCAGCTTAGGATCCTGTTTTGCAAATAACTGAAGAAGCTGCTCTGGCAACTATACAGGTTGGCTGAAGAGAACCTACAAGCAGTGTTCAATCACTATGATAAGCAGGTTTTGTCCCAGCTAAGTGGTATTTTGAGTATGGGAAGAGTTTCCAAACATACTGTTGATGGAAGCACAGATAAGAAAAACTGAATCTTCCCTAAGCAATATAATTAAATATCACTAGTGTTAATTAAATTCCCTGGAAGATGTCCCAATTAAGTAGATTTTCTAATTAAGGATATCCTGATTACCTACTGAGGTGCCTACAGCATTCAAGTGACATTAAAAATAAAACAAGAAAGAGACAAGAAGTGCGCTTACTAGGCCTGGTCCCCTTGAACAGCTGAACCATACCATGTTTCTAATGAAAATTAAAGTAGCTACACCTTTTTTTTTAGATTGATCTGTGTCGGTAATTGCAGAGCGAAGAAGAATAATGATAGCCATGAGGTCAAACCTGCCTTTCACTTTAAAGTGTAATTCCATATGAACTAATGAGAACTGGACCTGGTGTAACAGAGCAAAAACTGTATCTTCAAGAACAAAAAGTCTTGAAAAGACAGGCTGTTTAATTTCAAGAGAGCTGACATTTTCAGTCCATTTTTATCACAGATGCTCCTGTCAAGATTTGCTTGCTTTAAAAACATGGAGCAGTTAAAACCAAGCTAATACTGGGCAAGCTGCCTTGCAACACTAAGCTAAAATGTGGCTTTACCAAATGTAAGGTAACTCACGTTGCTTCACTTCCCTGGCTTCCAGCCTATGTGCTGATGTCCTGGTTAGGCACAGCAAGCTTCTGCTCACACAGTTCTGGTTCTATATTTAACAGTACTTGGTGTGACCTTTTTCTATAGAAGATGTGGGCTGAAGCTTCCTGATATCAAAACATTCATTTTGAAGAAATTTTTTTAGAGCTTACTTTGTAGCTGTGCTGCTGCCTTTCTAAAGGCAAGTGTAGTATAGCTTTATATCCAAGCAGCATAGCAGTCCTCAGTTTGGGCTGCCACTGGGCTGCACATCCAAGATACAATACTTTGACACGTGCTCCATAACACTTAATTTTTGTCCGTTTTCTTTCCTGCCTAAATGTCAACCTTTCAATAATATTATGGCAACTGAAACCTGCAAAGAATTTTAAGAAATGTTCCTACGCATTCAATCTTTGTAAAATGCAGGAATACAATCTCTAAGTTTCTGCTGATACAACCTACTGATCTTGACTTCTTCTGAAGTACATTCTTATTTTTTATTTGCACTCCCAAAGCACAAAAACTGAGGCCAAAGTGTTCTCCTTTAGGTCTTTTTTGGTAGTGCCAGGTAACTTGAGTACTGCAAATGCAAGTTATGCTAACTGTGAAGCCATATTTCACACAAAGCTCACATAAAGTAAAAGCGTCATAAGGAGTATTGTGCATGGGCCTATCAAATGCTATCAAAGGCTCTTTAATAACAGGGATGGGTGCCTTTCTAAAAATCCAGAATCACTTTAATGGCTTCTCAGTCTAGGGGAGCTCACCAGTAACACTGCAAGACAAAAGGCTTTTTTTTTTTTTTTTTTTTTTTTTTTTTTTTTTTTTTTTTTTTTTT
>Ga0065711_1003418_pt1 | contig 28038 bp, 12 predicted proteins | sample Hoacrofraction12_FD_59098 | JGI IMG/M metagenome (GOLD analysis project Ga0065711, IMG submission 59098) | Hoatzin crop microbial communities from Cojedes, Venezuela - Epithelial fraction 12 v2 (version 2) | ecosystem: Host-associated > Birds > Digestive system > Esophagus > Crop | place...
GGGGGGGGGGGGCGCGGGCAGGGATACACTTTGTCAGGTTCTGCTGACTTTGCTATCTCTAACACCTAAATAATATTCCATGCTTCTTCTCTATCTCCCTTCCCCTTGTTACTAATTACACAATATTTTTGATCTGATTTACGAAGTGCTTGCACCAGTAGGTACTTTTCTTTGAAACAGCTGCAGTTCATTGAGTGACTCCCCATAAGGCCTAAGTGTTCATCAGGATCCACTTCTATGGCCATGGTTGGAAGCTCTAGGTTAGATCTGTGTCCTGCTCTCCTTTTCTATCTTGGGAAGAGAAGAGCTGAGCTTTCCTCTGATGTCCACAAGTATGTGAGGCTTCAGGAGCACTGAGTCTAGCACAAGGCCTGTTTCAAATCCAATCTGTCTTACCTCTTAGAAAAGTGATGGATGCTTCAGTTTTCTCTTAACGAAAATTAATCCAATAGCTGGCACCCAGAGGTGAAGTCCCATTGCCCATGCTATCCCTAGCCCTGCAGTCCCTGTCATTGACAAGAGCCACTGCTGTGCCAGAGACGCACTGAAAGTACAGAGGGTGGAGGCAGAAAGGAAGGGCCAAGACTAGAAAGAGGGAGCCTTGTGCTGCTCTGCTGGTAAGTAGGAAAAGAGAAGGTTAAGGTATGGTCTCTGCTCCAATGATTATTCTCTCTTCTTTTGAACACAGAACTGTTAAAGTTTAGGAAGGTTTCTTGTGGTAGAAAACACTGGCAAATTTTATTAAAAAATCATTTTGCAAAGACAGTGTGTTACATTGTAAAATAATGCTTCAAATAAAATAATTTTGTTATCCAGTAGCAAGTACTCATTGTGTCATATTTATCATGCTTTCTGGCATAACAAATTTAGCACTTACTGTAAGACACATTGGCTGCTGTCACAGGAGGTAATGAAATTCATTTGAAAGAGGCACAACATACGGAAAGAATATCACTTTGATAAAGGACATATTGCCACAGTAATTAATAAAAGAAGAAAATAATCTTCTTTTACAGAGGAATCTAATACACTTAAAGTTCATCCCTAGAGCCGTTTGCTATGCTTCCAAGCCTAAGTGAATTCTCCCATTTGCAGCAAACTTCCAGTGTAGTTAATTATTTTAACAGGACTACGCCGAGCAAGAACACACAGCAGATATAGCATATATAATAAGAACCTTCCCCTCTCTCTGAAACCTGACATTTTGGCTTGATGAACTTTTATACAAAATTCTTTCTTCATTGGAAAAAAAAGCAGTATATATACACAAGCTGGACTGCCAGAGTTCTTCCTTGCTGCTGCATCACAGTGAAATATGTTTTTTGATTTCAAGATTGGACTGAATCTAATGGCATGTGTTGACTTCTGTAAATTCTGGCTTGCCTAGAAGTCGAGCTGAAGTGGGGAGATCACTGAAAAATTACTGCTCTTTGATGAGGCAGACAACAGGGAAGGGGGAAAAAAACAATGTACATGGATTCAATAAAAAAGTGGCTAAAACTTCTGTCTCTAGAAGGCCAAGCGGCTGTTGCAAGTCCACTTAGATGGTTATTCTAAAGTTACAGCAAAAGAAAACATAAAGCAAAAACTCCTGAGAAGTGTGTAGTTCCTATTTTTCTAGAAGATGAGAGAGGTTAATTCTTTTCGAGAAGAGAAGGTAGTTGACCTGCTAGATTCATACCATTGCTTTTAAGGACTTTTGCTTTCTAGAGAAAAAAGGATGTGGGATAGGAGTGGATATTTCACTTTGTAAAGATCTGAAGAGTGTGTCTGGCATATTGCAAACAAGTGAGGAGTACATCCCTGGGGCTGGCAGGAGAGATCTCTCAGACAGTAAATAGATTTTATTGAGATGAGTGGCTCAGATAGCCTAATCTGTGCTGAATTCTATGGACAAGTTGCAGTGAGTCCTTCAGAAACCTTTAGATGGCATCGTTTGTGCAAGACCATGTCATGAACAAAGCATCAGCTACAGGCGTACAGAACAAAATGCACCTATAAAGTCATACAGGCTGAGGAGCATAGAAAAGGTCATATGCAAAAGCTATGTGACTCGTCTGTAGTTCCTCAGCTTCACACCTTGAATCCGTCTTGAGATTGTTCATTGGGCAGGGAAATGGAAGGTGATTAAAAAAAAAAGAAACCCAACCCAAAAAGTAACAAAAAAAAAATCTTTCTGAGAAGCTGACACCATGGTAAACTTTTTTAAAAGGAAGGTACTGTCTAAGGGATGTGACATTTTGCTGATATGGTCAAACTACCTGTGGGTTTTCTCCTAAAAAACCTGTAGAAATGAGGTGCACAGACCTGGGGGGTAACTTATCTCTTTCTGACATGTCTCCTCTTAGTTTTCTAAGCACTCAATTTTTTGACAATTTCTCTGAAATACTGATAAGCTTTTGAAGAAGAGGTTGGGGGAGTGAAGAATGATAACCGTATGAAAATGAATTTCTTTCTGCTTCATATAAAATAGCATAAAGCAAGGTAAGAAGGAATTCTTGTTTATTAGACTGTAATAATAAGAATCTAGTCTCCCAGTTTATTATTAGTCATGTTCAGCCCAGCCTGATAGACTTACCACATTTGCACTTTATGTAGAGTACTCAGCAGAATGAAAATTTAATTTATTCTCCTCTATACCATTCATAGGAAAGATTATTGTTTGAGATTTGAAAAGCTGCTAGATTTTTCAAGTGCTTTTATTTACAGAGTGTTTCTTTGCTTGTTTCTTACTTTGTAATAGTAAAAGAACAGTGACTTCATCCTCCAAACAATATTTCTTTTAACCTAATTGTTTTCAGCAGGAAAGATCTCGCAAAGCTTTTTGCCATACTAAATAAGCCATCAGGAGCTCAAGAGAACGTGGTTGTTTCTAGCTGCCCAATACTACACCTTCAAAGCAAAACCCACAGAGACAACCCCACTCTGCATAGAAAACAGTCAGTCTAGCAGGAAGAACTGCTGATACGTAAGAGCACAGAGAAGGACCCAGTGTAATGGGAACAAAGGGATTTTCATACATGTCTGCTAAAACATCCATATTGGTTTGTGCCAGTCACAGCTCACTGACACCTGAAAGCACAAACTGGCAATAGAGAATGGAATCAAGCTTGTAAAGACTTGGTATTTATGTTTTCTTTCTTTTCAAGAGAGAGATATAACACAGAGCTGAGCACAGACTAAAGAAAGACTGACCTGTTTTGTATATACCTTCCTTAAATATCTGTGAGTTGAGTAACACAAATCTGAGTGAACTCCCACCAGAATGAAGACATCAAACCTCTAGCAGAAAGCCTTAATAATAATGTATTTTTCTTATTATTAATAGTTAATAATATTTTTTTCCCCAAGAATCAAAAGCTCAGAATGAGAGACCACAGATGTTCTTTTAAGCATCTCTCGGAGGACCATTTCCATGCTGGTCAGTTGATGGAGTCTATTCAAGGGTGCTGTACCTAAATGCATGACAGTGTTACAGCTGAAAGTTGCTGGGAACTTGTTGCTCCAGGACTTCCCACTCCTACAAGATGCCAGAGCATTCAGGGTGAGGAGGAAGATTGCTAAGGAGTTACTCTGGCCGTGTAGGAATGCGGCTGAATAGAACAGCATGAGAAAGGTTTTTGCTTGAGCCACAAACACTGCTCCTTTAGTAGGTATGCAGTTTTTTTGGGGTAATGCAGAAGTGTATTTCATGAAGGAACCCATTCACAAAGCCACAGCTAACTTGGAGGCTTGAAGACAATGGAAAAGCACACATTATTAGGAAGGAGCAAAAATATTTTCTTTCCTTTGGCAGAGAATTCAGATTCTTTTCTGTATCTGGGTTTGGATGAAATGTTCCTGTCATTTGTGCAGCCCCATGATAACTGTAAAGCATTCTGAATATTTGGCTATGTACAGCAATATTTTGTGTCATAAATCTTTGATCACATTAGCCAGACCATCCATAAACTCAGTAAGTAATGACAAATGGAAAGCCACATTTGGCTTTCAGTTGTGCTGGTGTAAACCTGTAGTAGCTTTGAAATCTACAGAACACTCAGGTTTAGAAGAAAAACTTTGTTTTCAATATTCCCAGAAGACCTGAAAATCAACGGGCCACTTTAAGAGCAGTAAGAGCAGCATATCAGTTAAGATAAAAGTTTAAGAAATCTGGAGATTTTGAGAAAAAGAAACCTGTTTTGAGAAAAAGAAACCTGTTGAGAAAAAGAAGCGTGTTCCAAAAAATGTTGTCATAGTTAAATAAGTGGTGGCAAATGTTCTGATTAGCAAATCTTAAATCTGAAGAGGTTACAAAAGGCAATAAGATGAAGCAGCTTAGGAATTACTTTGTTTTGGACATGTTCTCAGATCCATTTGCGTGGATGAGCTGATAACTCCTCACTCCACTCTGCTCAGGGCTGGCGGGAAGGCTCTGGTTCATTTTTCAGCTGTATTGCATCCTGTGAGGAGGAGAAAAGTTTTCCTGACCTTTGCTGGGAAGATGCTGTAGCTATGCTCCAGACTCTATCTGAAGACTCAAGTCTGGGTAGGCATTTCTTCTTGCTTTCCTACAGTAAAAGGTTTGTTTGTTGTTGTTTAATGAAGGAGGAATCTGATTCTTATGCTGCTAGTTGGCAGTTGTATATGGTGAGGAAGCTAAGGATAGCTCAAAGAAGATAGAGAAGAAGGTTGTATTGTATTGTTCTATACAAATGGCAAAAAGAAAAAAAGGCCAAGACCTCCCTCCTCCCTTGGTCCTGACATGCCAGAATTATGGCAGTTTTTGCCATTGTGCCCTTTCAGTGGAGCGGGAGGGCCAGAACTCTGTCTGGTGTTTCTCCAGGCACAGGTCTCAGCCGACAGGCTCTGGGGTTTTAAGAATTATGTCTTAGGCTATACCTCCATCGACAGAAGTTTGCTTGTGACTGTCTGTGAACATGGGTCTTGAAGGACTTTGTGCATGGAAGTGCATATGCTCAGAGGAGCAGTTTGGAGTATTTCCTCATGTATCAGACATTACCTTGATGTAAAACAGGTCTGTGCAGAGATATATATGATGACTTTGCAGTGCTTTGGGGATGAACACAGAACATGGATGTTCCTGTTGACTAATTCATGAGGGACTGGCTGTGTAAAGCTGCAGGAGCCTAGAATTAGTCCTTTGCTAAGAGGTGTACAAGGTCTGTTCCACTACTGAGCAGTTTTGAGTGACGAAGACACACTGGACTGTTCTGATTTAATACATCTTCTAAGCTCATGCCCATACTTGTCTTGGTGTGTGAGTATGGGAGCCAGTGCCTGCATTGCTGTGTGGAGCATTGCTGCGTGGAGCAGGTAGGGATGAAGTTGTCAAAATCCAGGTAGAAGCAGAAAAGTTGCTCTACTTCAGGGATACTTGGCTCTGGAGCAGAGGAGAGATATTTGAGTTATGCCTGCTGCTAATCTGTATTAACAAAAAAGCACTGCAAGCTATGTTCACTACTCTTTGCTTGCTTTTTGCTAATCCTTCACTAGTCAGGAAAAAAGCAGTAATATTTTGAAGGATTAAGTGTATTCGCATCTGTTCTGCAGATTCATAAGTAGTGAGGAGCACATGCTTAGAATATTATCAGTCCAGGTGTGGCGTACATTCATCTAATTGAAGATCACCTGATTGCCTGAATGAATTCCTATTGACTGGGGTTGGTTGTACTGTTACCTCTGTTTGTTTCCTCTCCTGCCACTAGAATATACAGAAAAAGAACAATTTCTCAGATAGTCAGTGAGCCAGAACTTTTAAAATTGGGATTGAGAAGCAATGCAGCCTCTCAGTTGTTGCCAAATTCCTTGTGCGAATTGGTAGCAATAATAAAAAAAACATAGTTAACATTTACATCCTCATAACACTTGCCCTCTATGGAGCCCAAACCACCTGTCGTCTCCAGTTTGTTCAGCTGCAAGCGAAAGATTAATGATTTGCTCCAGACAACATGAATAATCATATAGTCTTTTGTCCCAGCATTTTCAGCATTACAATTCATCATCTGACATGTTGCTTTTTTTAGATGATACCAGAATTCTATTCAATTTGATTCTAGCATAGTGATACAAAGTAATATCTGGCCAAAATTTTCAAGTTCATAGCAAAAGCCACAAACTTTCAGGCATATCTACATCGTGTATCCTGGCTGTAAATAACAGGAACATCCCAGATGGTTTGGATAATGTGTGGGGAGCAAACTGAGCAGGCACATTCAAGAGAAAAACTGAAAGACTTTATGAAACTAAAAGAGAACATGAGATTTAGAAAACTTTTATCGGATCTCTACTTTTGAACATAATGTTTTGATCCTGTAGAATTTGTATTCTTCTGGCAGTACTCTCAGAGCTTCATAAAAATGCATATTGTCATATCAGAAAAATATTTGACCCAAATATCTGAATTTATAGGTGTTTATTAAATCAGAACCAGGGAAATATTCTTACTAACACATATGGTGATGGTTAGTTGCAGCAGATAAGGAAAATGAGTTGAAATACACAGAAAAAGAGAAAGCTGAGCCGGAAAGGGGAACAGAGAAATGAAATAATAGAACAATAATGGGTGACTGTGACACAGATGGTTTATGAGCTCAGCTTTGACTGGTCTTATAAGGTACATAAAATGTTCTTTCCCCCAGATTTCTTCTGTTCAAAATGATTCATCACGCTATTTCTGTTTTCTTGGTCTCAGATAAATTTCATCTAAAGTCTGCTTCAAAACATTTGGAGGAATCCCCTCTGGTGAGGTCTTGAAATGTACTTTTTTTTTTTTCCCCAGAAAAGGCTATTCTGCTCTGCTGGCAGACCTGCCTTCTTTCCTCAGGCTCTACTTCTCTGATACAAGAACTCAGTTGCCAGAAATTATCAAGTTTCTGCAACGGCTAGGATAGCCTGACCTGCTTTTAGCTGCCAAGAAAGCCTTTCTACTCCATGGGCTAATGCAGGTCCATTCCAAAGGGATACATTATGACATGCCTGTGTTGTATACATTCTCTAGGAGCTTAAAACCTACATGTGAGCCTCTTCTAGTGTAACACATTTTCCTTCTTTTTAATAAATTGAATCCTTCCTGCCATTATCTAGCTAGATATATCTTTTCCTAGCTTCTCATAGGTATATTTTGAATTGAGGGTACTAGTTTGTAAAGCTTGTTAGCTGATGATCAGTGATTCTGTCCTTTTTCCTGGTGCTTTCAAATTGGGTAATTTTCTCAATCTTCTTTGAACTTCCTGTTTTGTGATCTGCACCTCACTGATTAATCATATCACTTCATTCACATGTTCTTTTTTCAATCTACTTTACTAAAGGGTTATATAATGCCTCCCACTGCCATTGTTCTTTCCAGAAATCAGTCATGCTTAATTCATTTGTTAGTGTATTCTTCTCATCTTTCTGCCTGACAGTTTGAGAGATTTCTTCTGGTCATCTCCACTGATAATGGTGTAGTTTTTGTGTGTACTGCTTTAGTTCTCTTTTCTGTATCAATAAGTTCTCCCTCAACTCCTGTTCAACTTCTGCAACGTTATGATATGAGATTAAGATTTTTTTTTTCCTGTGATTCCATTAGTATTGATCTACTTTTCAATTTCACAAGTAAAGCCGCTGTCATTACAATGTTCCTGTAGACACAGTGGGATAAGTACAGGGTGGATACGAAACGGAGCCATGCCTATAAATCGAGAAGTGTAATTTCATACATGAAAAAGATTTGAAAATGTAAACTGTGCAGCATCATGCCTATTTACATCTGCTTATTATTATGTTGAGTTTCTATGCCTTTTGATAAGGTTAGGGGCAAAGTTTGACCAAGATGTGCAAAAACCTATCTGCACGATGGTAAAGGACTTATTTTACTTTTAAGTGGTAACTCACAACTCATTGTAAGTAAAATGTGTTTTATGAGACCTGTGCTTTGATGGAAAGCATGGGAGTCTGTCTGTGAAAAAAAGTAGTTGACTTGCATATAACATAGAGACACTAATTTAAATTTTAAATCTGCTTACTGGAGAGAGGAATGTGTTTTGAAGCTACAGTTTCATAACTTGGAACAAGCTAGAGCATCTGTTCTTTTGCAGATAAAGTGCAAGTGTACTCTGAATCAAATTACATCAACCATAATTTTATCTCTGTTGTTGGTATCCTTGCACTTATCCTCATAATTTCTGTCTAAACTTTTGACTGTTGGAAGTGACTTGGTGAGAAATATTTTATTCCCACTTTAGGATTTAATATGTTGCCTACCATTTTTTTACTTTCTTTTTTCTTCCCATTGTTATGCTACCTTTGTCAGCTCTTTTGAAAGCTTATGTTGTGAAACACAATAGAAATAATTCTACAATGTGTGACTTCTAGAAATTACCAATACTTCAGAAGAAAACACTGTTGACACACTCTTCCCTCCTTCTGCACTGCTTCCTTCCTCTCTGCATTAACTCTGTACATGGAGACATACAAAAGTCATAGCAATTACTGTGTTTAATAACTTCTACCTTATGCCACGTAAGAAACATTGCATAACAAACCAGAACATCCACATCACAGTAATTCTTTGATCTTGTAGGGTCAGCTCAAGCCTCTCTTATGAATTCTTGTCCATTACCATTAAGGCGTTCTAAAACCTTTTTTGCATGTGCTCTCTAAACACCCTTTGTCTTAGGCTAGGAGTCTTTGCTACATAAATATAGTTTGGTTAGTGATGTCTAGACTAGCTTTAATACTGCACAGCTGCTAGGAATGAAGTAGAACTTTGGCAGCACCCTTGTCAGCCCCATTAATAGGTTCTGAGGGTTTTTAACTACCATACTGCTCATTTCTGGGTAGATGAAGTCATAGAATTTAGCTAAAACTTTTATAGTCCCTGCATATGTCCCCTGGATTCAAAGCCCTAGCACAAATAGTTCCACATCTAAAATATCAAGCCAAATAGAAGTCAGCCATGCGAAGCAAACTAGAGCTGTATATTTTAGTGGGTAAGATACCTAAGAAGAGCTTAGAGCGAGTCTTGGGTGTGCAATTATTTCTTAAATTTCTTTAAGAAATACAGTAAACTCTCTCTAGCTCAGTTCTTTCAGTGTAAAAATGGGATTTCTAGTGCTTCCTGATCATGTGTGTACATATATACACACACATATTCACATACACACACACACGAGGCCATGTCCATCATTGTCCTTAGTGTTGTGAAGAGGTTAATAAAGCTCTTAAATATTTAACACCTAAGAATAAACGTGACACTTCTCTCACTCAGTGATAGTCTTCTAAAAATTTAGGCATCTAGGATCTCCCAGTAATTAAGCAAGAGACTCAGTCTTGCCTGCCTCGGACACCTATCAGCAGGTGGAATGAATCACTGCTCTGAAGGTGCATATGTCTCCCCAAGGATGACAGAGGTTACCTGATTAAACTGTAACTCCTGCTTTTAGAGGCTATATTTGCTTGAGGTTCATATTCTAAATGGAAATCTCTATTATGGCTGTAAGTAGAAACACTGTTTGTTGCCTTAGAATGAACCTGGCATCATCAGAGATGATGATATATCAGGAAACAGCCTTATCAGAATCTTCTAAACACATAGATTTTCTAAACTTGGAGAGAAAAAAAATTATCCTTAGAAACTGAACTTAAAGGAAACGAAAGTAACTAAGTGAAGTTCACTTTTTCTTCTATTCTTGGTCTTTCTGTGTTTTCATGCTTTCTGGGACGTAGTAGCATTCCAGAGAAAACTTACCAAATATATAATTATTGACAGCATTGAAATTCAGGATGATGAAATCTCTAAGTATCCTGCCAAATCTAGGAGAGGAGGCAAGTCTGTTCTCCACACCATTTTACCGTCTTTCCCCACTGAAGACTGAGAATCCTAAAGGGTTACCAGGTACAAAAATTCCCCAAAGGTCTGCAGCAGCCATGGTCAGCAACTGCTGGTGATATCTGGGGGACAAAATGCTCAGATGAAGGATCCTGAAGTGTAAAGGAAACTCCTGTGCAGATTGGGTGTTGATTTCTTTTGACCACCTGAAACACTTGTTAGCTTCGGTCTGCATTGTGTTTTATTACCGATTCTGTGCAGAATCAGTAGGAAATCCCGACTGGGGCACTGTGAGTCTGAGGTAGCCATTAGTGAGTAGCTGTGAATGTAAAATGAGTATCAGTCACATTATACCACTTTAAATACTTACCTCGATGCAACAGAGAGTATGGAGAAGCTGTGGCACCACGTCAGGTTACCACTCCAATCTTCAAGCACACATTTATTCAGGAAAAGCATGGTTAAAATTTTGCAAATGAAACACGGCCTGTAGACAGTCATCTTCCACTGAGATTAGAGCAAATCCATAGCATTACTAAACAAGTGTCAGCTTTTTCTGTCTTTATGTGTTACTCTGGAGAGCTAAGAGCTGTTAGGAGAATGGTTAGGGGCAAATTTTGACCAAGATGTGCAAAAACAGATCTTTGTGTTTTCAAGATGTTGATGCTCAGCAGAGTCTCTGAACATGCTTGGAAATCCGAATAAAATGCATAAACAATAGGTAATGAGAAAGAAAAAGGCTATGATGTGACTAACTTGGATGATCCCAAGTTGTTTCTGCAATTGCGGCACTATTTGCTAATTTAAATAATGATGGTTTTATTCCCTAAAAATGAATATATTCAGAAAGCTACTTGGTTTACTCCTGCATATTCTAAAGTCTTTGCTACAAAATAATTGAGAAGTATTCTGCCCACATATGCTGAAGTGTATTCTCTTCAGAAGTTTGCTTGCTTAAAGGTCATTCACTGCTACCTGCAGTGGATAAATAACAGGATCTGAGGATCTATTTATCATAAGAAAAGGCATTGTATGAAAGAACAGGGTGGTAACATTCCTTTTCATAACCGCTGTGCTGCAACACTGCATTCAATTCTGAACACCTTGTTTCTATGTAAATTATTGGTGGGATATCTGAGAAAATAATTATAATGATGAGAGAGCCAAAGACACTGACTTCCTAGAGAAGATGAAGAGCAACACATACGTATGGTAGCTTGGACAAGTGATTAATGACTGCTGGAACTATGACAAAAGGCTTCCAATATTTAATGGGCATGAACACAGAGAAGTGACAGAACTTTTCAGAATAATGGAAGTGAAGGAATGTGTAAGTCTTCTGCTATAGGAGAATGTTGTGTAGGAAACAGTCTGTTAGCTCTGATTAAAAAATCACTGTCAGTGTAGAATTGTCCTAGTTTTGGTTGGTAATTTTTGCAAAACTGCTAGAAATTTGCTTTAATAACAATAAGGAGTAATGCAGTCAAAGTAACAAGCAAAGAAAAACTCCATTTTGAGAGAAAAATCTTCCTGACTGGTGACTTTGAGCTCTAGAACTTTCTGAAATGTAGTAAAGCTCTGCCTCTTGGGACCTTAGTAGGAGAATGGCAGAGATGTAGCAAATGCATAATAGCAAGCACTTTTAGACTGACAAAGAGGAAAACCAGATTTGCTGGGGTTTATCCATTTTAAATTTCAATGATAATCAAAGCCTTTATCTTTTTAAATGCACATTTCCGTCTGGGGCATCTGTAATTCAGAAGACACTAGAAAAGCCGAGCAAAAGAAATAACCAAAAGGTCCTACTGTGTTGAGGCACCTCTCCTTCTTCTCTTTCTTCTGAGAACTGTGGCCCAGAGGGAGCAGTGGAGTGAGTTTCATTTAAGTTCATTCTGGAATATAAGCATTTTCACCAGAACTGGCATGCATATGCTTTGCTTTACCTACAAGTGTAGGATGGCAAACTTCAGCAGCTTTTATCATCCACTTAAACATTTGCAACATGAGTGGGACCAGCAAGACATATGATGCAGCACCTTCAAAGTTCAATCCTAGGAAGTGTGGGGCAGTTGCTGATGCGACTGGGATGGACACTCATAGGGTAATGTCAGGCTGCTTGAGCTTTCCATACTGGTACTCTCTGTTTGCCTGGGGAAGTATCTACTTCCCCAATCCATCTTTCCAACTGCAGAGACATGCTTGATTCCTGTCAGATGGTCAGAAGAATGTGTTTGGTTTATTTTCCTGCTCTGGCTGTGGTGACCAAGCACAGGGCTGCTTGACAGGTACCCTTAAATAGCTCTGGTTGTACGCCTTATTACCCCTTTTTTGTTCCTTCCTTTCTCCACTCTTGCACCTACATTTCTCTGCACTGCACTTCTCCCAAATAAACAACCAATCCCTAACTACTTTTTCCCAGTTCATGCCAGTTTTGGGACATTGATACTCATATTTGGTATTTCTGTTGCCATTGCTTAGGTAATCTTAACTTTGTATGGTATTACTGATCTGGTAACCCAGGTACTGTTGACCTTGTATAACTCAGCTACCCTAGAGGTCACCAGTGCTCCTCTCTAGCTATCTGTGAAGTTTGGCCATTTCATACATTTCTCCTTAACCATCTGTGAAATTCAGACCTCTCCTATAGCACGTTTTGCAACTTTTGATAGCATTCCATACTGTTATCTGTCACATCCAATCACTTCTCAGGTTGAGTTCATCCAGTGGGTTTTCATGCCTTGTCCAGCTCAGCCTCATCGAGGCTTAGTCTAGTAGCCCTGGCATTTGCCTACAGCCCACTCGGTCTGTGCTCTTTCTGCCTTTCTCCTATTTTTCTCCACTTGGCATGTTTTACTCTTTCCCAAGTTTGTTTCCTTCCCTACTTTTCAGCTTCCTTCCAGTTTGAAAAAAAAATCTTTCCATAAATAACCACAAATAAAACTTTAAAAGACCAATGTGTTGTGGTCTTCACCTATATCTGGCTATAACTGCTGAAGGAAAGAGTGAGTCAGAGTCCAGGTTGCCCTACATGAGCTCTGATGTCATGTATCATTTGATATTACAGTACGATAAAGGAAATTGGTTCATAACTTCAATTTCCTTGGCTCAGTGAGGAAATCTATGGCCCCTTCAACTCTTGCATTGTTACTCTGACTCATCCAGCTAGCAGGGTCCTGTCCCAGGTTGAAAAGATGAAACATTGAACCAGGTCTCTGTTGCATGTAAGTACAGAAAGATTGACCTTTTGGGATCCTTGAATGAATAAAATTGCTAATAAGAATATACCTTAGATCAATGTGTTTAATACCTTACCAGAGTTCTTATTATCTTACAGCTGTGTTGCAGAGTTGCCTGCTGGAGATCCTGGGCTCAGCTGGGATAGAGTTAATTTTCACAAGAAGCTGGTTGGGCTGACCCAAACAGCCAATCAAATGGGATATTCTATACCATGTGATGTCATGCTCAGTATTTAAGTGAGGAGCTGCTGAAGGAAGGGGATTTGCTACTCAGGAGCAAGCTGAGCATCAGGTGGTGAGAACATTGTGTGCTGCATATTCTTTTATCAGTATTATTGTTGTTATTGTCTTCTCCCTTTGTCATTCTATTGAACTGTTTTTATTGCAACCCACGAGTTTTGCCTTTTCCTTCTGATTCTCCTCCCCTTCCCACTGGGGGAGGGGAGGGGGAAGGAGTGAGAGAGCAACTGCATGGTTCTTTGTTGCCAGCCGAGGCTAAACCATAACAACTAGACTACTCTCAAATTCCCCCAAAAGCCTGCAGCTCCTTATGTCTCACCAAGTAAAAGTTTCTATCACTCTTCAAACCTGAGCCCAGTGCTTGAGTTCTTGCACCTGAAAAACTGGGTATGCACTCAGTAATAAATTATTGTTTCATAGAGCACCACATGTGTTAAAAAGTAGCCCAGTTTTTGTCAGAAGAATCTCTAAGCCTTTTTATGCTCATAAGAAAATCATAGGCAGAGATTTAAGTGCTTGCACATATCACTCCTTTGACCCTCGCTAGAGAAAAGGAATGTCACAGTCAGTGAAAGTTAGTGCTTACAAAATTACACTGTTTCATATAATTTCTATCAGTGTTGCCAAATATATTTTAAATTTTAAAGGTTTCTTTTACAAAATAACACCCCTGCCTTGCTTTTCCTATTAAAAAAATAACTAGTATGTGTGCACGTATGCTCTCTTCCATTCAGCAACAAAAACCTGCCATCAGGACAATGTAGCCATTTACCAAGCAGACATAAGACGGATTGTACCCTTAGTACTAAGATATCATTTGCTAGTTGGGTGTGTTTAACACACACTATGGGTTGAGGAAAAATTTGGCACTATTTTTGGCCTCACCTGCAATAAGACTTTCTACAATAGAGTTGACTTCCAATTTACACAGTACTGATGTGTTACTCTTACGATAAAATCCTGGTCCACTAGAAATGACTGGTGTTCCAAATCTGCTTTCCATCCCCCATATTTTCTCCAATTCTTATAATTGCTGATTGTTGCTGTTCAATATTTTCTGTACTTTCAATGCGATAAGGATCTCTGCCTTTGTTTGGTATTGCCACATCTGATCTGCTCACATATATTCCAATTCCATTAACTGTAACGTTAGAAAAACTTGGTAACGCTTTTCTATTTCTTATTTTCTACATCTTTGTGTCTTATAAGGATAACATTCCTTTCTTACTTGCTGCACATTACTGCCAACTTTCTAATGCAGTAATTTATACTCATCTCCAGACAGATGCATGAGCTGAAAATGATTTACAGTTAATGAGCCCAGGTCACATGTTTTACTGTCTAAATTCACTTTTTCCATATCATTTTTCTTCTGTCTTTGTGTTAACATATCTTATGCAAATGACCTGTTTTGAGCAGTCATAGTTAAAATTTCAGGCTGCTCTTTCCTTCTGTCTTTGTCAGGTCACTTGTTTTTCCATTTTATTCAATGAGATTTCTTAAAAGATATTCCATGTGGAGTTTTTTCATCTCTTTCTGCTTGACTGTCTCTTCCTGTTGTCTAATGACTTATTGTCAGAAGTAGTATATTCCTCAGACAGTTTTGGTTTTGATCCAGTAAGTCCATCTCTCATAGTTTCCTGTCATTACTCATTGTATTCCCCGACATCCTTCACTGATCTCATCTTTTCTTTTGTACACTTCATGCCAACATCAAGCCACTTCAGGTCAGAGTTCACACAGTGCTAACTTCCTCCTGCTGCTCCTGTCAGATTCCCTTAAATCCACTTTTCATCAAGTCACTAATCCCAGGCATGTGATCTAATTGGGTGGTATGTTGCAGCTTCCTAAATAAGCCTAAACATTATTCAATTGACCTTAAAAATATTCTTTATTTTCCTATTTTCCTTATAATAATTCTCCTCTCTTGAAGCAAATATACGATAAGGAAAAGTATAAAGCTGTCTACATCTGCACTGTCATACAGCCCATGTCTCTCCTGTGGCATTTGTGCAATTCCTTGTGATATCACAAGACCGTAAAATCTAAATACTATCATGTCTCAAAGTTTTTGCTGAGGAATTAATATCAAGGAAAACCTGCATATATTCAACTCCTGTACAACATATGGAAACTGTTCTTTTCTTTTAGTTTTCCTGCAGCATTTCCAATACATTGCAATATTTGCAACTTAAAAAACCCCCAAGGAGATAAGCAAGAGCAAACTAGGCCTTTCCAAACACTTTTCTTCCTGTTGTCTCAATCCACTCTTTTCTCCATGCAGCTTATTTGAAGTTCTAGTAACAGACACCCCTAAAAGATTAAAATGTATTATTGCAAATTTCTGTCAGTGTAATACTGTTGTAGATAGTAGTGTAATTTACCTGACTAAACTGCAGACTTTTCCTAATTTGTTTGGCAAAGCTTTCCTCTCCATATCATCTTCATCTGCTATCCAATGGCTCTTTACAACCTGAAAGTTTGGCATCCTTCTTAAGGAATCCTACCATTACTTTCAACATTTTTTCTGCTCTTAGTACAGTTAATGCAGTTCAGTCACACCCAAATTTTGGGAAAACAGACTTTAAATTTTAGCTGGAATTTTTGACTTTGTAAAAATAGTTTTCATTAACAAAAATTTTCTTGACACTATTCAGTTAAATGCATCTTTTCCTGATTGTTTACATACATTTTCTGAGCAGAAGATTTATATTTGCAAAACCCTTAACCGATGATTTTAAATTCCCTTCATTCCCAGTTGCTTCCCAGTTAGGTAATTCTCTCTGAACATCCTCATCTGTAATCTGCACTTTATTTTGATTAACCATACCAGGTTTTTCATACTTTGTTTTCACTATCCACTTCTCAAAGATGTATTTGTTTCCCTTCAATCAAGAAATTAAGCATACTTTTTCTTCAGTTTCAATCTCCTCCTCAATTTCTTCTTTTCATTTATAAAGTACTCTTTTTTGGTGGAATTATCATCATTATAAGTGAAGTTAGTAACAATCTACAAGGCTGTCCCACATTTAAGCTGTAATTAATATAATATTACTGACTGAGTATGCCCTTCTTAAAAATAAATTCCATTATTTAAATTTGATTTTGAGATAAAAGCTCTGTGATAAGCAAACAATTTTAACTGGTAATGATAAGGACTCCCCAGTGTGGTTACCAAGTAATGATTTATTCAAGTTTATGTGGAAAGAGCCTTCTGTCATTTGTTATGAACACAGTAAATATACATCAAATATCATATTTTCTATAGGTACTGTTTAAAAGAAGACACACACACACAAAATTCAAGGTTTCCTTTCTTCAAGGAAAGGTATATGAGAGCCTTTCAGGCTCTGAGTTTTGGAAAGATTTGCTCTTCTGCCAGCCTCACAACTGCCAAAGGAAAGGATGGGTTGTCATCCTACTGTGTTAGTGCACAAAAAGACTGCATGACCTGCTAACATGCCTGACTGCCTTTGCTTACTGAATAAAGTCTGGCAAGAAGCCCTTGATAAAGTTACCATCTGCTGGGACTTTGCATTTTCTCGACAAGCCTCCTGCCCTCCACGGTCTCTACAGAGAAACCAGCATTGGACAATGCCATGCTTTGGCTTTCCATGTTGATGTCGCAAAATGAGACCACTGATGACAAGGAAAGGAACTGGGATTTTGGCAACTACGTAGGAGCACGTGATGCTTGGCACTGAAGGATGTGATGAGGAGCCTATAATTCAACACAAAACCTCTTAGTAATGTAATAACTGGCCCAGAATTTGCTGACTGCTTGTTAATTATTGAACAATCCCAAACTGTCTGACCAAAAACCTACCCTATGTGTCCTCAGCTGCTTGTCCCAGATGACTAATAGCAACTGTTTTTGAAAAGGGTCCAGGAATGTCTTTGTAGTGCCTTTACTTTTCCGCAACTCTATCCAAGCGGGTATGTACCAAGAACCCTGAAACTCTGAGCCAAAACCTCTCCCTCCTCGTACTTCTTTCATAAACAAGTTCTCTGCTAGATTTCAAATACAGCTGACACTGAAATATGCCAAAAAAAGAAGCTTGACCAGAAGGATCCTTTAATTAGAAATTCTCTTTACATCTTAAAAAAATATGGCTTCTTTGCTGTTTAGTGCAAGTAACAGAGAGGGGAAGGGAAAAATATAAAATATTAGCTCCTTAGACAAGGAACAAGAGGTAATAGTCTCTAAATTGAGCAGTGAATAACAAAAAAACCCAAGTGTTATACATGCAAGATTTCTATTCCTGTATCTCTCTAAGTTTCCAGAGGAATTTGGGGAACAGAGAGCAGATATCATCTTCTGGCCTGAAGTTTTACAGGTGACACCTCTAAAAATTTCTTTTTCAAATGCTTTTCTTTAGAAACTTGTACTTACTTTTGACAAATAAGAAAAAGGTGGTTAGTTTTACAAAATCAGCTACAACTGAAAGAGAAGCCACAGCAAAGGTTCATTTTCTGAACGGGTATCTGTCTTATTTCTGTCATACTTTGCAAATGCTAATGTTGCGAGGTCTATAGAAGGAGAGCAGGATTATTCTTTGGCCAACAATGCTCTGATTCACTACTGTTTGAATAACTTGTTAAATGAGATCCATGACTAGTTTAACCATAGTCTTATTCCTTAAACGTTGTTTGAGCACAGGCTTTATTCATATTCTGAGTTTTAACAATACCGTGTGCTAACCCTCCCAGCACAATTCAGAGACTCTTTAAGAACAGCTTTCCTTTCTTCCTTCTGTGATATGGTCACATCTACTCCTCAAGCCAAAGGAAAAAGAAATACTTAAAATCCTCTTCTTCAGCATTATGGAAGTTAATATATCATACCTTTTCTGTCCTTAAAGTCTCAGGAGGGTATCCGTAGAAGTGACTAAAAACCACTGCAATAGTCTTTCTTGCTATGTCCTATATATGTGTCTGTCAAGCTGGTAAAGCAATTTCATTTGCTTTTCTTGTCTCTCTCTGTGGAAATGTTGCCATTTCCCCTTTAACTCTGGTGATTTCCCCTTTTCTTGGGAATTTGGCCTGTAAGTAGTTTAGTCTGGAGAAGAGGAGGCTGAGTGGGGACCTTATTGCTCTCTACAGCTACCTGAAAGGATGTTGTGGTGAGGCAGGTGTTAGTGTCTTCTCCCAACTAACTAGTGACAGTAGGAGAGGCAATGGCGTCAAGTTGCATGAGGGAAGATCTTTGTGCGTGGGCCCTTTGCCAATATTTATGATTAATAAGATTAGTTAGGGAACTAATAGTTCTCTAACTTTAGTTTTTTACGATATGATTTGATCTGGGAAAACCAGCAGTGCTGATTTTAGAGATTTAGGCTCTAAGATTTGCATCAATGTTCATGAAAATAAGCTAAAAAGCTATGATAATTTTAAAAGAAGATCCAGACATCTGTCCTGCCTTTTCTTTTTATGTGCATCCAGTCTCTCATCTCAATAGTTTCTTTGGTTTTATGCCACCACATACAAACTAGTGGTTGAAAGGCTGATGATGTTAATTGGAGATTCTTCAGTGACTAAAAGCTGTGTAGTTATCAGGCACATTGAATCTGTGAAAGGAACCTGAACTTTTGCAAATCTAACTCTGTTAAGACTAGTCTATTGGTTAGATGCTGTGCTTTGTGCTAGCTAGCCACATCTTGTCTGCTTCCCAAAGCAGCCAAAAGGCTACCATGTTGCTGCAACCACGCAAAGTACGACTGTCACAGCTGGGGTTGGCAAGATGGGCATTAACAGTATGAGTTTAATGCACACAGGAGACTTCACAGACCAGAGTGAGGTTCCAGCTGGGATTTTTTTTTTTTTGGTGCATTGCACAAGTTAGGCACCACACAGTTAGCAGTTTCACATAATGGTAGATATTTAACTCGCGTTGAAAAACCAAGTGAGCACATATTTAGCATCTAAATATTTCTCAATAACTGTTTCATAATGACCAGACGTTTGTCCTTTTGTTCAGTATAGGTAATACTGCCTTTGTTAGAGAAGACATTTTTATGTGCCATTTCTTCAGTTATATTCTGTACTCATAAGTCTTCAATCAATAAAAGCCTGTTGATTTTGTACATTTTTAATGTAATTCTAGTTTCCACTACAGTACAGAGTGGCACAAATCCCAAATAAGAAAAACACCTTTGGCATACCAATAAGTAATGCACTATATGTTGTTTTTGAACAAAATGGAAAAAATGCAAAAACTAAGAAGCTGGCTATTTCGGATTACGATGAATCACCCTTTGGAAGTGCATGTCTTGTGCAACTAGCTAGAATGAATGTAACTTAAATTAGGTGCTGAGTTTCTAGATATTTAAAGTTAAGTTGCATGAATCTCACTTTCTCTGGATGGTTTATAACTGCAAATTAAACAAAACCAAATTTCCTGTAACTACTGACTGATGTACAGGGGGACTCACTGTACCTGGGGGAATGACATACAAACACAGAACATGACAAGAATCAATATTTTAAAAAACTTTCTTAACAGTTTAAATCATCACTAAAAAAAGGTTTTAAATCTCTTGGCCTTAAAACAATTCACTGCAGTGGTAACAGATGAACAAAATAATAGTTTAACTTTCCAAGCTACTGGCCAACTTGAAAAGAGATGAAATGGAGCAAACACTATGTGGTAGAAATATTCGCTTGTCTTTAATTCGAAGCAAGGTGTCAAAGGCATGAACTACATGACCATGTTTCAATAAGAACTTGAAATATCTATTGTGGGAAGAAAACATTTTTTTAAAATGATCTGTGATTAGACACCAGTGACATCTGGGGTTGGGTACAAGTATTCTGTGCAACACAGGAACTTCCTATGTACGTGGATGTTAAGTCACGGCTCATTTTTAGGCTTGCATAGATTTCATTCAGTATTATGATTCAAAATGTTTTTCAACCACCTTTCTTCATGTAAAACTTAGAAATGGGTAAATATTTAGATACTTTCTCTTTTTGGTTCTCTGCAGCCAGTGCAAACAGGAGAGGTCTGATGGGAGAGGCCAGTCATCTGGGTTTTATTACTTCTAGGTGCTAGCAGCTGGGGTAGCTCAGAAAACAGTCCATATTTTTAGATGTGTATTTGAACTCTTCAAGTAAACTAATAACTTTATGAAGTTCATATGCCCTTATGCGTTTTAATGAGCAAGTAGTATAAATAATATTTCAGTTACTGACATTGTAGATGTATTTCAGAAACTGAATGCACAGAACTTATGACTTTTACACCTAAAAATGAAGACAACTGAGAGTTTACACTGAAGAAGGAAGAGAGTTAACATACTCTAATGAAATGAAGTAAATATGCAGAAAAAGTATGAGTTTAGACATGTGTTCCATCAAAGCTGATATTAAGTGTCCAAACAGAAGCTTATATAAAAAATATCAATAAGGATTATTTCACAGACTCCAGATGGACTTGGTACACTGAATCAGTTCATAAGCTTTAAGGACCCACTGGTAAAAAAGGATACTTCAAAATGCGTAAAAGCAGTGAACTGCATATTAATGCTTATGAAACTACATGCAAATATGACTAAGTTGATTGCAGATTGGCATGTATTCAGTCCAGCTTATGCATGTATAGTTTACAGCTGTCATTTTCTCTTGGGCAATAGTTTTCTGCTGTGTCACTTTCTCTACTCTTTGCTCAATTTCTTCTTTCAGTGAAGAACTAGTAAGAACTGATAAAGTGCGTGTTTCTTCTTCAAGCTGTTTCAGTTTAACCATACAAGACGCATGAAACATAAATCAGTGTCATCCACTTCTTGTATAGGAAGAGTTATGTTATAAATTAAAGATTTCCAGTGCACACATGTCTGTACATTTTACTCTGCTAACCTTCCCAGTATTCAGTGGGCTGGAGAAAAGCTCTATATGTTTGATATTTCTTTCAAGATAACTGAGAAAGAAATGAATAAAAGGAATGCAAGTAAGTGGCATTGACCTTCCCCCCCTCTTTCTTTTTGGATCATTCCAAAAATCTGCTCACACGAATTCCTTTTATTCTGACAATTTAGCTGTTTACTGCAATAAAAATGAACAATTTAGGTAGGGAATGAATTGCTTAAATTTTCAGATTGAGAGTGACTCTCCAAATAGGTGCTAATGAACAAGCTGAGCAGCACAGGTTCTCAAAGCGTCACTCCTGCTTAGTTGTACCTCACTTTGCAAACAAGCCTTTGAAAGAATGAGGCCCCTTGTGAGGTAAGGATCAATTTTTCAGCAGTGACCTTATCATAATTTACTTACATCATGGGCTTTAGAGGGTGATGGTTTTTGTGTTTCCAGTAATGCTATTTTCAATCCTATGGAACAGAGGAAGAAACAGAGCCTCTGCCAATATTTTGTACTTTTTCTTTAAAGAAACCTTTAGTACTTACTGACTTCAGATGAAGATGCGTGTTATTACATTTTGATATTTGTTTTTTGCCAAAAAAAAAGGGAATGTTTTGAAGATCTTTGATCATGGAGCAGAAAGCAAGTTATTTCCATTCCTTCATTTTAATGTTATTTGCTTCTTTGACACATCTAGTACTGTCCCAGAAGCATATCCTTAGCATACTTTTTAAGTAGTGTGGCAGTTTCTGAATCCTCATTTGTAATATCACTACTCACTCTAGGAGAAAGAATTGTGTATAACTTTTATGTCAAATGGCTGATGCCTTTTATGTCAACAGAAACAGGACAACAATAATAAATGGGATGCAATGCAGATTAAATTAACTAAATTATTGAAAGAATCATATGTTGGCTACACCATATCAAAACACCTACTTTCTTCCTGATTATATTTCCCAGCACACTGCACATACAAAGAGGATTCGTAGCTCCTATCTGCTGTTCCGTAGGTGCTAAGCTCTCAGATCCAAACTCAGCAGTATACCACTGATAAACAGTACACAGATTGAAGGAATCCATACATATGTTGTAGCCATTTAAAAATTTGATTAATTTAAACTAATTTAATTAAAATTTAACCCAAAGTTAATGGTACTCATAAGCGTACACACCTTTTGCAAATATCCTTCGTTTCTCAAGGAAGTGATCATCTATATTTATCTATGTCTGTAAGCCAATAACTCCTTCAAGCAGACTGAATTACCTTTTCACCATAAGTGTGATGGCATCTGGTCTGCTAGGGAGAGTGTATTTACTCAATCCATTTTCTTATTAAAGTATTCAGCCACATTCTGATAAAGGTGATGTCTGAACTGAAACATGCAAGTTTCAAAAAGCAATGAAAGCCTGAAACTAGGAGCTCATTATAAGCAAACCCAAAAAATTGGTACAAGAGTGTGGTATTTAACATGTGACTATCACAAATTGAAAGACAGAAATGGGAAAGCTTTGCTTGCTGTTAGATTTCTCTTTAATGAAGCATGTTTCCTTTCTGTGAAAATGAAACCTTATACATCAATGCCCAGTTGATCATGAATAAAAGAAAGTGAAAATTTGAAATATGATCTCAAACTCAGAATAGGATGTAGCAGCTTTTATATTTATTTCAGAGCACAGAACAATGTAATCGACATACAGCATTTCAGAGTTTAAAAATATGCAATTTTTCTGTCCAATTGATAAGTTTCAAGCTATTTGTGTGTAAACCTCATTGTCTAAATGAAAGCTCCAAAAACATGTTTGTGTCATCTCAAATAATAATATGCTATATGATACAATTATACATTTGTCCTTGATGATAGAAATAGTCTTCAATTTGGGTATGTAACTATTTGCACAGTTAATTCAGGACATCGAATTGTCCCAGCAGGAGAGCAGGCTCGCTTAAAATCACTTATTTTAAACAAAAAACTGTGTTCCTGCTAATATCATCTACTGCCTTCGTTGAAGAACGTGTCACATCTTTCCTCAGTAAACAGAAGTGACAAAGTTTCGAAAAGCCCTTCCTCTTCCCCTGTGTACATTTTATTGGTGACTTTTTCTGGAAGTAATAAAACTCTCCTGCAGCCTTTCAGTGGGATCTGTAGATGCTCAGGACCCAGGCATATCAGTGTTCATAGCCACCCACAGTTTATGCCTCTGTGTAAGCCAAAACTGTCATCTATCACAAGTTATCACAGCTGTCCTAGTGATGGAGAGCAGCCCTTGCAGAGAAGGACTTGAGGGTACTGGTGAATGAACAGCTGGACATGAGCCGGCCATGTGCACTCACATCCCAGAAGGCCAAATCTATCCTGGGCTGCGTCAAAAGCAAGCGTGGCCAGCAGGTCGAGGGAGGGGATTCTGCCACTTTACTCTGGTGAGACTGCACCTGGAGTCCTGCATCCAGCTCTGGTGCCCTCAGAACAGGAAAGATGGAGCTGTTGGAGCGGGTCCAGAGGAGGGCCAGAAAATCATCAGAGGGAAGGAACACCTCTCCTGTGAGGAAAGGCTGAGAGAGTTGGGGCTGTTCAGCCTGGAGAAGAGAAGGCTGTGGGGAGACCTCATAGCAGCCTTCCAGTACTGGAAGGGGGCTATAGGAAAGATAGGGAAAATCTTTTTAGCAAGGCCTGTTGCAATAGGACAAGGACTAATGGCTTTAAACTAAAAGAGGGTAGATTTAAACTGGATATAAGCAAGAAATTTTTTACAACATGAGTGGTGAAACAGTGGAATGGATTTCCCAGAGAGGCAGTGGAGGCCCCATCCCTGGAAACATTCAAGGCCAGGTTAGAGGGAGCTCTGAGCAACCTGATCCAGTTGAAGATGTCCCTGCTCACTGCAGGGGGGGTGGACTAGACAACCTCTAAGGGTCCCTTCTGACTCAAAGCATTCTATGATTCTACTATCTTTAGTAATTGATTTTAGACAACAAACCCTCCTGAAGCAGACAGCCAAGAGCAAGAAACAAGAGCAGCTTAAAACTACTTTTTTATCACATAATTTCCTTGATTTTTCTCTTGCTTCCTTTTCATTCTTTTCCTAAACTTTGCATCCCAAAATGATGAACTAGATGTCAGACGCATAGGCTTTACACCGACCCCACCAGGGGAGCAGGTCAGCAGGGCTACTTCCTCGGCCAGCCCCAGTGTGGCTCCTGATTGCTGTCCACAGGGCTCTATGTAAGCTGAGGGCAGAGCAATGCCTTAGTAGCTGATTTTGAGCCACGGTTAAGATTTCAGATGTAAAATTTAGCTTTACAGTGAAATGAAGAAAAACAGAAGGGAACAGGTGGTGAAGAAAGAGTCTGACAGACATGTCCGTCTAATGGAGAACCTCAAGGGTTTTGGTTACCTTTGCTCAAGCTCAGAGTATGAGATCCTGGTGTGAATTAGCAGAATTACCTAGGTAAAAAGCATAATACTGACTTCTCCAGCTGAAAATCTGATCTTCGATATGCTGCCCGTCTCTTCTCTCTCAACGTTTATTGAACTAAGCTCACTTGGAGGAGAACTAGAGAAAAGAACTAAAAATCTTCCCTCCTCTGCCTTTAATTTAACAGAACAAATCTGAGAGTTTTCTTCTTTGTTGTGTTATGGTCTCAGAAGTGTCCTGCTGGGAGTCTGCCCTAGAGCTTGATAGTACCAACTTTGGATAACTCCTTTCTAAAACCAGCTGGTGTATCTGGTCTTGCTACTGACCTATCTGTTTGAAGCGTGTGCATATTAGCTGAGGCTAAACTTCTGTTTGCAGAGAATTAGCACAGCTCAGAGAGAAATCTCATGCTATCTTACTGACCCTAGGACTGCATACTGATGAGAAAAAAATTTTACCTTTTCGGTTTCTGGGAAGTTAATGCCCATCTTTCAGCTTATTACTATCATCGTTTGTATTGTTATACTTGTAAAACAATTGATTGATTTCAGTTTTCTTTTATAGGATCTTTTACAGAGACTTGTGAATTCAATTACATCTTATTTAGATTCATAACACATTTTACTTAAATACCTTTTGATTAATGACACTAGTTCATATTAACTATATAATTTGGAGTGTTTCTTGTGCTTGTGAATGACTTTGTCACTTTCATCCATATAGCTGAGGCTAATTCTGCCCTAAGTATAATGGACCCTAACACCAGATCAGGAGATAGTAACAGCGCAAGAGACAAAATATGCAAAATGTACTTGTTCCTCAGTGAACAGTGGATCTCCTGAGAACATTGTTTATTCAGCCTTGACTGCCATCTCTCTGTATCCTCTTTCTTTTTTGGAGAAAATGTTGTTTTTCTGATGGAAAGTGACAGCTTATAATTTATATTGGTGGGGGATATCCTCTGCTGATAAAGAGTTGCTCTCCCAGGCACCCCCTAGTTCCTAGAAAGCTGATTGCTCCAGGGCTTGACTAGGACCAGAAAATCACCGCTATTCTCCACCAGTGTCTATGTAGTTCAGTTGCTCAACAGAGCAACAGATTTACTTTTGGTGCACCTTGATAATACATCAGCAGTCATGGACCAAATCATGAGCAATTCTGACCTGCTCCACCAGTGAGAGTCTGCAAATCAGGTTACCAGTCCATAGCTTCTGCCAGGACTGACAGCCAGTTGGCAGCTAATGCCTGTTGTGACGTCTTTGCCTGGTGACACCTGTAAATAGAAAGAAGTCGGTGATCATCACTTAATTGCTCCCATCCTCAGTAATAATCCTGCAGTCACCTGTTCTTTTAAAGCAGACCATATGAACTATGAACGAGCACATCTTCTGGATAAGCAGGTATGGGAAAATAGCTTTTTGCAGTAGGTATTAATAATTTTATTTGAGAAATATAGTTATTGATGATAAATACAGTTGTCTATAAGCAACTTTTTCAAATGAACTGATGGTTTAGATTATTTTTATAGCTTTAAGTTTGGTAAATACTGAAATTACAGAAGTTTTTTGGCAAGTTAGTCTAGGGTTTCCCTTATTTATAGTGATCTACAAGAAAAACACCTGCTGCTACTGTAACTTTCTTTATATATTCCCTTCTGTGCAGCAGGTGTGCTGAAACATAGCCTATGCAGAAGACCATAAAACAACGACTTAATTACTGTGTTGATCCCTTTTTGGATCTCACTGACTTTCTTGGTCAGCCTAGGAGCACAATCACAATGTAGAAATTTGGCATGCAATAGGTGTGTGAAATGTTCGGGGACAGGAGAAATGTGGAGCTAATGAAACAGAGAAGAACCAATTCACCAGCTTGCAGGCAAAGCAGAGCCATTAACTGACAGCCAAGTGCTTTGTAAATAGTTTTAACTAATTCAGATAACAGCCAAATAAAAAAACCTTAGTATAGATAACTGCTGAGGGAGGAATACTCTTTTTTTGTAGGAAAGATGGGTAAGGATAGCAAGAGAGTGAGAGGGGCAGAGGATGGGTGACCTCCATCCCTTCACCCTTGCTTTGTATTCTTGGCTAATTCTGTTCTACAGACACTAGACAGTACCTCATCCAAAAGAAACAGAGAAAACAGAGGAAATACTAATTTCTATTGTAATTGTGAGAAATTCAAGACTGAACTTCCAGAGAGATTATTGCTTTTCATAGGTGGTTGAAGCTACCTGGCTTGCAGCCTTCATGCCTTACTCCACCATCCAGGGAGCTATAATTGCCTACAAACATAGTGCCAGTCTTTGCTTATGGCTTTGTTATAGCTTGGGTTTCCTAGGTACTTCTCTGTTTTTTTTTTTTTAGTTTTTAAATTTATTTAGCTTTCCCTGAATTTGGAATGATGGATAATGAAAAGTAGGATATCCATGTGTTAAATCTGATTGCTAAATTACTACAAATGTTTTTTTAAACTCTGCACTGTTTTCCAATATTTCTTAGAAGATATTTACAGATAATGACATGGGCAATGTAGTTTGATCTCTCTTGGAGTTTGTTCTTGTAAAACCTAAAAGGATTAGAAATCTGCTTGGATTGGTTTGATTAATGTAGGGTTAGTACATTTTCAAATTCACTGCCTTAACATAGTGCTAAATCAAGAAAACTAAAGGTGTACTCTCAGTAAACTGTTAGTATTGCACTTCCAGCTATCACTAGTTTTGCTTTTTGTATCAAAATTATCAGATGTGTAAACATCCTGATAGTAAAGGACCTGAAGGGACCTAAAATTCTGAAGAATTTCATTTAGAGAAAACAATTCAAAGCTTGTGTTGACCCTGTCAAAACCATTCTGATGCATAGTACTTTCATTTTTAAGTGGATGTTTTTCTTGGAAAAGTAATAAAAGATGCATTTAGGTTAATAAAATCCTAGTCATATAAGCACTATGAAGGAAAGGAAAATATATGTTGTAATTTGGAATGAACAGCTCAAGGGTTTATTTTATGTGAAAGCTTTTGAAAATTTACATGAATAAATTCCTAAATTATTAGGAAAACATATATATGATATCAGGCAGAGTTTCAACAATTATTCACAACAATTCTAATGTTACACATAGTCAAGACAGTAAGGTCACTGCTATTCCATCCAAAGGCACAGATGTGTTTCTGTATCCTGTGATGAATTGTTTCTCAATACTGCATTAATTTAGGCATATGCACTCCTGAAGGAGATCCACCAAAACATATAACATGTATTGCTGGCAGTGTTTACCAATTATCTTGCCCAATGAACTGTATCACTTTTTGTTAAGGGAAATAGCTCTCCTAGGAACAATAAAAACATTCATTGTCTATAAAGGATATGGTGAAAATCTTATCTTTTGGGCATCTCGGCCTTGGAATAGCAACCTAGGTACCTGGCTTGGGTGACTTATGGGTTGAGATAAGAAAATACAAAAGCACTGCCCTCCTAGTAGTGAGTT
>Ga0065711_1003419_pt1 | contig 28037 bp, 25 predicted proteins | sample Hoacrofraction12_FD_59098 | JGI IMG/M metagenome (GOLD analysis project Ga0065711, IMG submission 59098) | Hoatzin crop microbial communities from Cojedes, Venezuela - Epithelial fraction 12 v2 (version 2) | ecosystem: Host-associated > Birds > Digestive system > Esophagus > Crop | place...
CCCTCTTTGCTCTAAGTTTCTGGAGGGTTGGAGAAGGTACGGTTTATACAAAGGGAGAGACACAGCTAGATCCAACGTGTCCGTACTTGTTCCTTTCTTGTAAGCATCAGGGGAAGAGAAACTTTTTTGCAAGTTGGTCCCCATCCCCCAGCATGGCTTTCTCCTTCCCTTACTGCTGCAGTCACACATTGCCCACACTGTCATAGGATGCCCAGCCCCACCAAACCGGGACAAGATGCTAATGCACCTCCACGGAGAGGCCTTTCGTAAAAATGGCTCTGGAGCACATCCTTCCCTTCCCTTTTCTAAAGGAAGAGACAGAGCTGTGCACTGATTTGGAAAAGCAGAGGCCCCAAAAAAAACAGCTAACTGCTTTTGGTTAGTAATGTGGAAACAGGAGCCTGGCCAGCTCTTACAAAATACACTTTTGACACTGATCTCCCAAACAGGAACAGACTTGTTCTGGCTGCATGTACGTGTACACACACCCACACGCACAGATGCGAGAGGAAAACTTAGATCTTCTGGGCTCCAGCCACCAGCACTAACCCAGCCTCCATCACCATAACCCACCGCTGTGGTTGATGATGGTTCCGCTCTGGCTGATGCTTGGAGACCACAAGACCAAACTGCTGGTCCTGCCATGGACCTTGAAGGGGACACATCCCCACGGGTTGCAAATGCTGATAGGACCTGGAGAAGTAGGGAGGAAGAAATCAGAGTCAACATCCATCAAACGAGGCAGATAAATGAATTGCCTGTTTCAAGAGCTGTGAGTGCTCCAAGTGCAAATCTTTCAGAGTTTGTGACAATAAATTTCCCCCCATCCTATTAATAAAATATAATAGCAGTTCTGAGAATAATGGCCTATTATCTAAAGTCTTAAAATGACAGAGCAATCAAAAGGAAGGTGAAATATAGGGCTGAGGGAATCAGTTCTGGGGGGTTTGTAACCTCCCCTCACAGCACACAAGCAGAGCACGATAGATTTAGTGGTTTCTCAGGCAGAAAAACACCACCAAACGGGAGCATCATATTTTTAAAAATCTATCAAATGCACATTTTTAAATTCTTCTCAGTGCATATGTGTCAATTGCTTGCGCAGCTCAGGCAGGCTGCTGTGTCCTGCCACCTAAGCCTGCAGAAGAGCCGGGTTGGAGGCACCAAACTCCCACCCCTCCTGCACCACAGCTGTCATGAGGTTTGCAGGCTCTGCCACCTGAAAGCAACAGGACAGGTGGCAACGAGGACAGCAAGGACCATGTAGCATGCCTTGGTCTCTGCCACTATGAAAGCAGGTGGGGAACACCATTTTTTCATTTTTTTGCCCCATAGAAGATGCACAGATAAACTGAGTTTAATTAAAGGCTTAAAAAGGTTTTGAGACCAAAAATTATGTCTGGCACTCTTGTTGTCACTGGCTTTTTTGTTTTTTGAATCAAATTATGGCCAAGTCTACATTCTATTTTCCAATTTTTTTACTTTTGTAGGATTTCAAAATTTAAGAAATGTTGTCCAAAAAGCTAATACTTTTACCCTTTTCCAATTTCTTCTAATGATGCCATAATTCTTCCTTCCTCCCTTATCACTTATCTTTTTTCTCTCATCATTATCTAAAGGTGGAATTGTCCAGAACACTGTCCTACTCAGTTGTACAACCACTAACAGAAAAAACAACCCAAAACCCTCTGATCCCTCTTTGCACACAGCCGCTAATGCAAAAACTGCTTATGAGTTAATGATGCTCCTCCATGCTTCATTAGCTTTTATCAGTATGGAAATCAGCATTCGTTCTGAGTTCTGCAGACCTGTCATCGGACATGGGCACTGAGGAGCGGGATAAGTTTCTGGCTTTCTCAGTGTCATTGGGCTTGTTGCCATTGATTTTCAGGGGTGTCAGAAATGTCACCCATGGAGATTTTCAGCAAAAGGCTGCTTATTCTGATTCAGCCTCAATTAGCAGCTGCCTGATAATTGTTGACATTGGAGAGCTATGAAGTAAATTGGGGGCCTTGATCCAATGAACCATAAAAATAAATAATAACCATAAAACTACATCTGCACTATAAAATCTAGCATAACGACTGCCAGTAATGATTCCTGCTATTTATATATGCTACCTGGCTGGGGAGGGCTCTGTGCTTAGATACACAACAGAATCTGCCTTCGCCATCTTTATGAGAAGGCGAAAGGTTGAGTAGGCAATGAACCCCCGCTATTATCCTGTCTCACCCCTAGTGTAACCCAAATCAGGGCTGACATGTTCTGGGTAGATCAGTCATTGTGTCTCTGCCCACAGGGTCTTTCGAAAAGGCAGGTTTCAAGCACTTTTATAAAGTTCTAGGAGTCAGGTTCAGCCCCTCCTCAAACCGTAAATGGCCTATGAAATGTGGTGGCAAGTCCAGTGAATATCTTCACATTTGCTTTGAGCACATCTCCGAAACAAAGCATGACCCCACTCAGACAGACTTCTGCTTTGATTTACCTTTCCCATCAGCTTATCTCCACTATTGCTTCAGCATGCATAAATATATTTTAAAAGAATGCATCTGCCAAAATAATCTTCACATTGGAACCTCCTGAGTTATAATTGCCTTTTCCCAGAAAGCAGTATGTGACAACTTGCTTGAGTCAACCTGGGCTTGGAAAAATGATCTTCGTCTTTGCCAAACCCTGGCTGTGGCTGGTTCTTAATAAGCCATCAGGCAGGAAACAACTTAATACTCGTTTTAAAACTTCAGTACTGAAAACCTTGGAAATCTGGTCTGCTCTTACCACCTTTTCTCCGAGTCCTGTGCAGCTCAGTAGGACTGAGGCACCAGAAAGGCTTTTAGTGGTTTATTTAGGGTCCAGTCCTACATGCTTTTGCCCATCAGACTCCAATAGCCTTTGAACTGCAGAGGAAGAGCCTGAAAGTTTTCTTAGTGCTACTCTAGCTTGTACAAAAGGGATATTTGAATGTTTTCCTACCTCTACCAGGCTTAATACACCGATGTCTGCAAAGAGCTGCGAGATCCCTACATAGACGATGACAAGAGTATAAAGTTATTCACGAACAGCCTATTGATGTTTTCTCCAGAGCAGCCAAATTAATACAATACCAAGTCCTTGCCCATGTTCTACGTAATTAATTCAACACTCAGATGACATTTCATTTAATCAAGACATATCATATCTTCTCTTTCAGCTGAAAGAAACACTGAAGTTGTAATGAAAACAGGTCGATATATCAAATACCAGCAATTTTTTTCTGTATTTCTGCTGGTCCCCGAAAGCCAAAAAAGCCCTGATGCTTTCCCTTCTTGATCTGCTTGCTCCTCATTTGATACTCCTGGCAATACTGGTCAGACAGGCAGTGAACTTCTCAGAATAAAGATGATTTTCATTACATTTGTTCACAGAAGACTTGATTACAATTTTTTTTCTCCCCCAACTGAAAGTGTGTTTTCATGTAAATAAAAAATAGAATTGTCAAAGGAGATCTGGCCATCTGGTCCTGCATCCTGGCTCTGATGAGGATCGGCCCCAGCTGTTTCAGGGGAGGTTTGTTCCCAGTTCCCTCTGTAACAAGCCAGTTTGCATCCTGAAACAGGAGGGCTTCCTTCCCCTCCAGGCTTCGAAGAGAGAATCTGCAGCTTTTCAATTTTTTTTTTTTAATATATTTTACAAAAATTTCAAACTTCTTTACGTTGTGCTTTCAGAAAAGTACTACTGTTAATAAGGAGTCAGCCAGCTTTCCCGGGCAGCAAGAGAGCTGGCTCTTGCACTCTCGAAGTATTGACAGCCTTCTGTGACATGTTTAACAGAAAAACTCCATGCTATAGCAGACACGTCTATATCTGCCATATCTCAGCCAAGGTTTCACGAGATAAGTTCAGCTGCCTTCATATTGTAGGTAAAATATCACAGCCCCTTTCCCAGGGGGGAGGCTGGAACTGCCATCCTGGTTTCTAATGAGGGAAAGACACTGAACTCACAACTTTGTCCGCTTCGTGTAAATCAAAGCACAGCTGCAAAATTTGGGAACAGAAAAGAGAGAGAAAAAAAATCTCCCACCACACACATCCAAAATATAAATACTCCTGGCCAGTAAATGTCACTTGACACTCTCACATCAAACCTGTCAACAGCTTGAGCATTTAAAGGAAAAATATTGCTGAGATTGGGTTCACAAGTCTGTCCCTAGTACTAATTTACAAGTAAACCTTCTATATTAATTATTCCTAAGTATGCCACAATGACACATTAAATTTGCATGCAAAAGCCTAGTTAAAGTCTGAACAAGCCAAGACCTCTGAGAAAGCACTGCACATAAGAGAAATGTATTGTTTTAAATAACTACCTACTGCTGAGCTGGGGCACAGAACATATTTGGAAGCAGTAAAACTGCTAAAGAGAAGCAAGAATATTTTGAAAACAATACATTTGGGTCCTGCTAACATTGGAACAAAAGAACAAACATATATTAAGGTTAATATAAGGTGGGGTTTTTTTTTTAATCAAATAAGTGCAAGTATCTATTTGCCTAGTCTGCTGATGCCTGGAGGTGGGAGTTATCTCTGCCTTGGTCACAGCTATAGCAAATGTGTGGAAAATGCAGGTAGCAGAAACCATTCCAGTTTCCCCAGAGGCTAAGCAGTTGCAGGGTCTATCCATAGTTCAGTGAAGCTCTAAATCAAGTTAGCAAGCACTGGCCCTGTTGTGATTTGCATGGACCTTCCCACAGTGCACCAGGATGTTTTTACCTCATAACAGATACCATCAATGCTAAGCAAATTGCTTGCATAATTACGCATATTTGCACAGTGCTGTCAGTTGCGGCTGATGTCACTTGCTGATTATCTTTCTCCCAATTTTTTCATCAATGGAAGCTTTTTTTTATTTGTGACTCATTCTGTAACATTTATTATATGCTGTGCCATGCCAGGCATACTTTTAACACTTGCTTTATTGCCACAGAATTGTTGTTTCAGATGGGGATGGGGTGGGAAAGGTGTCTAGTTGAATTCACCTTTCCCACCTCATGGAATGTTCTTATTAATTATAATTTATGTGTCTCATTAATCACATATTATTTATAAAGCAGTCAGCCACATACCAGTCATAAAAGGACCAAATCTTATCATGCCCTGATGAATCAGAGTTCAGTATATTTTAGGTTTCCCATAATCAGCTGGCAAAGGCTTGCTTTCAAGCAAGATGCTGTTTATTTTTAGATTAGTAATGAACAAACATCAGGAGTCCATAGGAGAAATAAAGGGAGAACTACTGCTCTGGGAAATGGAGTGATCTTAGAGCAAAATATTTGTCCTTAGTACTGTCACTGAAAGCAGTGCAGAGGCAACACCTAACTGCTCATTACATCACACCATCCATCCGAAAAATGGAATAACATACAAGTTTGGCCTCACCGTATCACCCACCCTTCAGCATGTTATCACAAAGATGCTTCCCCAGGGCATGGAATCACAGGTTCATACATAGGAGCTACACAAGAAACAGGATGGCAGGCGATAGGGAGGACCTGTGGTATGTATTTCACAAGATGATCTCCAAGACAGGCTACAGGAGATGGTGGCCTGATCAGATCTGCCATTAGGTAGAACTTTACCCAAGCCTCAACAATTTGGAAAGAAGGTGAGCGATGAAGGAGCCTGGCTCTGGCCCATCAAAAGCTGTGTGGCTTGCTGGTTCCCATCCCACTTTGTCAGCCTTACAAAATGAAAATACAGGGTGAAAAGCCAAAGTGTGACAATGAGGGGACACTCAGGAGCTGCATGCTTGTCTTAAAAAGCAAGCGGTCACTGAAAGCTAAGCTGTACCTGCAGTTCATGGACAACAATAGGCTCGGTTCTCCAGGGACTGAAGAGGGCATGAAGCCTTTGACCTGCAGGTCACTGGTTCAAAACGCAGGCAGATTTTGTGAACGATCAAAAGTGGTTTCTGCCTGATTGTTGTTTGCTTCTTTAAGCAAAATAAATAGCTGTGTACAGCCCGACAGCCACCTTTCAGCACTCAACAGCAAGATTTTCAGCAGCAGCCCTGCACCTTTGAGAAGGACAAAACCTGCAGTCCAAACGACAGACACTGGGGTCACCACACCTCAGCTCGCTGCAACTATCAGCAGCCACAGCCATGAAATACTTCCCTGGAACCAGCTTAATGTCTACAGTAGAAGTCTGAAATCCATTCTTATAATCCTAAGGAAAATAAATCCAGGGAAAAACCCCATCTAGTCCAGGCGGAGCAGGACTGGGAAGACAGGAGGGTGTTTGTACAGTCCCAGCCCACAGCCTTCATCCTGCAACACAATCAGGCTGGATCCTCCAGCACCCATTTAGATAGGGGATGCAAGGTGCTTGCTGCATCCTAGGAACCTGGGTCCGCCATGAATATCACAGATTTAGGGCTTTTGCAATAACCAACTACATCAACGGCTCACACTCATTCTGAGACCCAAGGAAGAAAAACCCTTGCTGCTCTCCCAGTGCAACCATGACTCTTCCTTCAGAGAAAGGCACAGACAATTAAGAGCATCTGTCAGTAAAGCCAGTGACAAATGACACTCATGGCTCTGAACATACATACTTCGGTCCCCAGCTTTGGCAACTCTGGAGTGTTTGGGAAATATATTACTCCACAGCTGTCTTCCCCCACCTTGTTTATCTAGCAAGCACACTTAAGGAGTCTGTTAAAAAGGCCATGGTTGTAGAGCACTCCTGGTCCGCTGAGCAATCATGCTGGATCATGGTGTTGATCGTTAGTTATTGGGGACAAGGGAAGAAGGGCAGGCTTAAATTAAAAGCAAAGCCAGAGTCCATTAGGCATGTAGTAAACAGGGAATAAAGACAAAGGTGCTCAGCTCCTCCCTATACCCGTACCTGGGTCCAAGGGATCAGTGCTCTCATGCCGGTTCACAGTGCTGCTCTTGCTCAATGGGTAACTTCACATTTCTGTTTCTCTGAACAGCCATGGCTCCGTTTCTTTGTCAGAGGAGCAGTTTTGTTATCAGAGATAACTCCTCCAGTCTGTGGCTGCAGACGACGCTCACACATGATGCTTTATCAAGCAGGAACAGCAAGGTTTGGGGCTGCAGGGTGTCCTGTGTGTGGGGATGCTGTGAACAACCCCAGGCCAAACACTGCCTCTTCCCAATCACTCTTAAACCCATGGAAAACCACCCATTGCACCCCAAAACCGCAGCCACTCAGGGGAGCATGTGGTGCTGCTGCAGACACAGGGAGGTGAGACTAGGGAATGGGAGGAGAGGTGGGGACTGAAGCTGAGTCTGGGGAAGGGAGGAAAGGTGTTTCTCTAAGTGTTTGTCTTCTCCTGCAACCCAGCAGCAACTTGCTGTGATTCTTCATAATGCTCATTATGGTAACTTTCTAGGTAAAACACAAATGGACTGCCCCAAACAGCGCATTTTGATGCCTCACAGTAGAAACACTCCACACATGACCCGGTCCAGAAGGTGAGACCAGCCCTCACAGCATGCCTGGTTTGGCCTGATCCCTTCGTCGCAACATCACAACAGCAGCAGTGAACCTTCACGAGTTTTGCACCATCCCAGCACAGGGGATGTGTTGTCTGACCAACAGTCAAAATCAGAGGAGTCATAGTCTGTACCTAAATCTAGTCTACAGCAGCATGTTGTTCAAGCGAAGCTCTATAACCTCTCCTTGAATAATATTTCAGATTCAATTGCTTGAGAACCTTATCCACCACTTTTTACCATCCTTGATGTTGCCTTCAAGACATCCTTGATTCCAGAGATTTAGCATGGGTTTAGCAGAGCTCTGGGGTGCAAGCATACAGACCTGATCTCTACAATCTCAGCCAACAGGTCTCATCCCCTTTCTACCACCCATTCCAGTGCCCTAACATCCAAACTTGCTGCTACTCTCTTGTTTCCAGCCCACACAGGTGCAGCACAGGAAAGTCTCTGGTAATGAAAATAAATTAAAACTTTTTCCCCAGAATCTTCCAGGAGGAAGCACTGCAGAGCACAGCAAACTCTTGGCACGCCCAGGTCTTTCACGAGTGACCAGTCCAGCAAGGACATTTGGCTGATGAGCAAGCTCAAGCTCACCTCTGGCCAACCCTTACACAGATGGAAACCACTGACTCAAACCCAGGTTCCCTGACAGCTCTCCCCACCCATCCAAGGAACCCAGCCACTTTGTCATCCCCCTGGAGCCCTCTAGTACTCATTTCAAGCTTCCCACCCTGTTTTCCAAACCAAGCTGGGCTACTCCCTGGCTACTTCCAACAAAAGAAATTTTTCAGCAAAAGTCCCATTATCTTAGCATCAGAAGCCAAATCTCACTTAGTAAGTGTGTGTGCCTCAGAAGAGGGCCCTCAGCCTTGGCAGATCTCACGGGAGATCTTTGCTGCCAAATCCCAAGAGAAGCTGCAGCGTTCCTCAGGTCAATGCGGGGTGCCAGTCTCATACCTGCTTTTCCCAGGGCTGCAAAGAAGAAATACAAAAAAAAAATCAACACGAGCAAAAGCACAGACAGGTCTTTTGTCTCCGAGCTGCCTGTCATTGTGCAGCCAGATGTAAGCAGAGTTTAAAGGAAAGGATTTATACGACCGCCTTGCCAGACCAGGCTCGGATGCTTTTTCCAAGCTTAGGTACAACACAAGAAAAAGATCAGTTTCCCCATCTGCTTTAACTCATGGAAGGAAAAAAAGGTCGACTTTAATGAATTTTGTCTATGAGCTGCACTCCCTGTGCAAGGACTCACAGAAACTGAACATAGCGTTGCCCAGAACAAAGGCAAACCTGACACGAAGTCAGGTACAACAGAGCTGACACCACTGTTTTTGGAGCCTTAATTGCACAATAACCGCAATTCACTGCGCATTATCAGCTCGGGGGGGCCACTTTCCTCGTAGATACAGCCTTTCAACCGTGTCATGCTCTGCCCATACGCAAATGTCAGTAGAGACAAATGTGAACTGAAATTTAATGAATCCAGCTAATTCATTATTTGAGAGATGTGTTTCAGTTTTGTTTCATCTTGATTTTTTTTCTTCCAAGCCAAGCACACCAGATGGCCAATACCACTCTCATTGCTAGGTACTAATCAGCCACTTCCATATGATATTTGCCATGAAGAATTAATACAATTAGGTCAGGATGTAAAGACATCATATTATTCATGGCAGCAAGCCCAGATTTACTTTTCATTCCTCCTGCAACTGCCTGCAGCCCGGGTGAGGTCAACATCCAGGTCCCTTTTCGCTGCCGTGAGCTGAGCTGCTCCACATCTCACTGCACAGCACTTCTGCAGCTGCAGCTCCTTTCCCTTCCATAAGATATAAAGCCAAATTCAGCTTCAAAAGGAATCTTTGCTAAGCGATCTCCAAGTATCTGCTTAACAAAAGGATGACGCCGTTGTAATCTCTCACCTTTATTTTTCGGGTTGTGTTTTCCCTTCTTTTTCAGTCACTACAAAGGATGCGAGCAATATGCACAGAGAACTGGTGGAACGTGCTGGACAGTCTTTGCCTGGCCAAGCCCTCAGAGCCAGGAGCTCACAAGAGGACAGGAGAAAGGACCACTGCCATGCATTTGCACTGCCCATCATGGTGCTCCTCCCTGACCGCTCACCCAAAGTGAAGTAGGTCAGCTATTTGTCACTGCTTCGTTGTTTTTTGGGGTTTTTTGGGTTTTTTTTTTAAATCATTATTGGGCTTTTTCCTTCCTTTTGTTTTTCATATCTAAGTAACTAATATACAAATAATTTTTTCTGCAGCAGAGGTTAGCCTGGTGGCAGAACCCAGGTTTGCCTGGAAAGGATAGTTCCTCTCTACTCCCTTCTCAGGGCACATTCCCAGTTCTCACCCACAAGGAGTGATTTATTTTAAGGCTGCGAGCAGAGGTGGGATTGCCCAGTAATACATGGGAGATCAAGCCTTGATCCTTCACTCTGATGAAATCACTTATGAGGCATGACTTTGGCCAAGTTTCTTGCTTTTTTCTGTGCCATAGATTCCCTATCCCTACCAAAAGTTCAAGTCAAAAAGCAAAGCGATTCTCTGTGCAGTGAGCAGGGAGGCAAAGGTGGAAGCAGAAAGCTCCCGGACTGCAGGACAGGATGAAAGCCAACCTGGGACGTGCTCCCATGCAGCCGAGGGGTCAGGACAATTGGAGACTCCCGGGTCAGGGCTGTCGTGACACTCCCAGAGCTGATTTCCAAGTCAAGCTCTGTGTCTCACACCGCAGCCCACACCCCGGAGGCCTGCCCGCCAGGCAAACCCTCTCCTGCAAACCACGCCATGGCTCTGCTCCCTCCAGCTACTTACAATTCAAGACATCTGTGTTTACCCTGTGACCCATAACAGAGGGTTGTTTTCCCTGGAAGGGCTCCATCACTGCCTCTCTCCTGGTGCCTACCATGTGTCCATTTAATTTTTTTATATTTTTTTTTTCAAGGAAGGTCTGCATGCTGCTATTTTCAGCACTCTCCCCATGTGCTAGAGGCAATTCATGCTTTGGGACACATGGCAAGGACTGTAGAAATATTTCCTGTTGTTCCAAGGAAAGGCTTCTCCAGCAAAAAACAGAATAGTGCTTCAAAGACCCCATTCCCCTGTACAGCACAGCACACAAGGCAGATACAGTACTCAAAAATTTTGCTTTTGACAACTTGCAAAGTGAAAACCCTACTGACAGCCAGAAAGCTTAACAAGTCAATCTTCTAACGCACCACAACACAGTTTCTAAGGCAAAACACACTCCTTGCTGCACCTCGTGTTGTTACACAAGGGGAATGTGACCTTGCCCGATCGCCAGATGGAGCAGACCAGCCAAAATTCACTGGACACAGACCTAAACCCCAAACTGGTCTCTAAACAGGGAGCTCAGCCACAGCCCTCAGAGCTGGTCCCACCTCCTGTTGTCACACAGTGTAGGTAGCCACAGTCCCTCTCAGGACTGCCAGCCCTCACGCCTGCTGCTGAACACCCTTCCGTTGTCTCTCCTGCATGACAGCAGGATGACCGAGATGTCCTCTCATCACCTCCCCGAGCAAGACCCTAAGGGACACTAATTCACCAGCCAGGGCCAACCTCCTGAACTAAGGTCCTTCGCATCCACGTAAATCCTTTCGCATGCTCTCCCATTTCACTTTGTGACCCTCGCCAGGGGAAAAAAAGATTAAAGTGTTCATTGCTATTAATACCATTATAATATAGTAGGGGATATTAGAAGGCACAGGTAGCAATGGGGGCTGAGGTGACAGAAGGCAGGAAGGAGAAGGGCTTTGCAGGGATCCTGCCAAGCAGCTCAGGGAGAGGAGCAGTGCTGGATCCTAACAGCCCCTTTCAGCATGGAAGTTTGTTCCCTTGCTACAGTTTGCCCTGCGTTGAGATTTCCTCACCGCCCCGACAGCTGGGAGGTGCTTGGCTGGGGCTGGAGCTGCACAGGGCCAAAGCCCAAGCCAGCAGACGTGTGTGCACCCTCCCGGGAGAACGCGGGGCAGAAGGGGCTTTGAAGGCTGAGCGCCTCAGGTGCGAGCGCGTGACTACAGACATTCCTGCAAAGCAGGAGCAAGAGATTTGTTACCTGGAAAGGGCTGATGCTTGATGAGTGATGTCTTCATCCAGCTGTCCAGGAGGGGGTTATTCTGCCTGCAGGCAGCTTCTGATCCATCAGGGCCAAGAGCCCACAAGTAAGACGTTTTAATGTCCTGAAGACATCTGTGAAAGAGGGAGAAGACCGTGGAGGGGAAAAAAAAAAAAATTAGCTGGGGAAAGGGTGCCTCTCCTGTTTCTGTGTCAGCTGGTGAGGAGAAGTGGAAGGCCTCGCAGAGCTCCCTCCTGCCTGCACACTCCTCAGCACGGGACTTGCAGAAACGTGTTCCCCCTCCTGAGGGACTCATGTCACTAATTTGGCAGCCAGCCCTCGAAGGGGGAATTGCTGAGCAGCCACAGCTCTGGAGAACAGAGAGAGTAGGACTTACGGAGTTTTCAGCATTTTCCTAATTCCCAGAACCTTTTTTTTCTAGCGGAGAGGCATTCCTCTGAATAGAGAATGCCAGGCTAATGACAGTAAGCCTGATTTTGAGGAACCTGTCAAAGACATCCAGCAAGCACCCGATGTACTGCTCGATGAATATCAGAGGGAGGTTTTTGGAAGAGAATATTTGGGTATGTTGTGGTGAGGAGCAAGAGCCTGAAGGAAAGGCCATTGTGCAGAAGAGATGGGCTGCTAGGTATCATCCCACCACACTGCTGGATGGTCCTGCGACCTCAGAGAACTGAGCACTTTACTCTGTGCTCCACTTCCCTTATCTGTAAATTCAGGCTGGTTCATTACTGCTGCATTTTTAGAGTCAACACGAGGTTTAATTTATTAGTGCCCATAAAATCCTTTGCATTCCAGGGTGGGAGTTTTCTGCAGCACAAACCTCACTGCTGCCTTCTGCTGCCAAAGCACGCCCATCACTTCTTGGTGTTCACCAGACCACAGCAAGACACTTCCTGGGTAGCACCAAAATGAGATTCTTTTTCTAGGATGTAGTTCACTTTCCCTTCCTCTCATATGGCTTTTAGGCTCCATAAAACACATCTCAGAGAAGCCCACCTCCCTACTGTGCAACCACTGCTACAAGACTTGGCACTTCGCAGATCTAGCTCTCGCTGATGAGGATGCAGCCCAAAACACTGCACCTCTGCTGCGAGTGGAAGCAAGACCACTGACCAGTGCTGAGGGGTCACTTCTCATCCCAAAGAGGCCTGGACATCAGCAGGAACGGGATAACAGCTCCTGATACTTCGCAAGGGTATGAACTGCTTGGCCATCAGATGAAAACAGTCTCTATTCACTCCTTACCCAGCCTGAATTTCAGTTAGGACATCACACTCCTGCCTTTCCCCTGCAAAATCAGGGTCAGACAAGGAGCCCTGGGACATCAAGAGGAGGCAGGGAGCAGGCCAAAGACAAGTCAAGATAAGAGACATGCAAACAAGCACACCCTGCCTGCTCTGTTTGGTTGGAACTGTTGAGGAATACATTCAGGTGTGGCTAATCCCCTTTTAGAAATACATTTCAAGCACTGTTTCGGAAGGTCCTCCAGGCAAGATGCTTCAGCTATAAACCTCTTAGCTAAAGAGTGAAACCCCACCACACTCAATTTACTTCCCCACCTGAGGGTACATCAGCATTACACTGGCTTCAGGAGTTCCAGGTTTATGGCTCAGCAACATGAAGGACAGGAAAATGGATGATCTTGCATCTCATCTGCAAGATGCAAGGCCAGAGGGGTTTTCCCAGTCTACATGAGGAATGGGGTTGAAGATAGTATTATTGGAAAGGGTAATTCCTTTGTTTGCACTCAGACTTGCAACACCACTGATGCTGGGAATTTGCTTCCCAATTCATCCCACCAGTCATTGCCACCACATGGGGAGATGCAGGGTACTAGAACCAGGTAAAGTCTGTGTGAGCATCAGAAGATGAATGAAAGGAACCACAGAGAGCCTTGTGCTCTACAACTGGATGCCAGTTACAGGTGGTCTGCTCCTGAACACTCCCATTTCTTTCCCAGCAAATACATTTCCATTTGATACAGTCCCCTCAAAGCCATGTCTGGAGGCTGAAGCAACCCAGAGGACCCCAGGACTCGCACAACTCACTCCACCCCAGCCACACTCACCACAGGCCACTGCAGAGAGGTTAAAAGGCTTCGCATATGGCTCTCATTGCTCTTTCTTTTATCCTGGTCATGCCCAGCAGGCAAAGGAGAGCTGGAGGAGGTGGGGAGAAGGAAGGGGGGTGGGAGAGGGTTAATCTTGAAGGAGGCAGGGAAATAGCCTGGCCATGGTTTTTTAGCACAGCCAGCAAGAAGGCTGCCTGCCTGCCTCCGGGAACTATTAAGGGACTGTGGTGACTTTCATCTCCAGGTCACCAGTTCAAATCTGGTCCAAGTCAAGGACAACAAAGGTATTATGTGAAATTAATTGCTGGTCTCAAGTCCAATTCCTAGTACATGTGCGTCCATTTCAGTAAAACTTGCACCAGCCAAAGGCCACTTGAGCATAGGGGTAGAGAAGTGAAGGGTGATGAAGCTCCTGCCTCATCCCCAGATGTAAACCCGCCTTCGGCAAAGGTCAGTGCGATCAAACAGTGCGTGTTGTCCTGCTCTCTCCAATTCCAGAGGTATTGTTCTCACAGCGCATATGCTTTTGTAGAGAAATAATTTCAAGATGTCTCAGATTCACATACCCTAAGTCAATAATTCAGAATGATGAGTAATCCCTAACATGATGATGGAATCTTTCTTTCCCAAAGAAAAATGTCTGAGATAACAAGATAGAGTTAGACAGGGAGATTTATAAGACAGGGACAGTCTTTTTGTTCCAACTTTGCACAGCCATCAGCACAGCAGCTCCTCAGCCAAGAGCACAGGACTGGAGAACCCCTCATTTCTTTGAGCCATAACTGGGCAGCACTATTTCTGGCTCCCAGTGAGAATCCGTGCTCTCAGTTCTCTTTTAAAGAAAGTGAATGAAAACATTTGAGGCAAAACCACTCATCAAGGAGTTTAAAAATTAAAACTAAATATCAGAATACTTTTAAACTCACATTCATGGAAGCCAACTCAGCTGCTTTAACAGAGCAGGAAGCTACCAGACACAAACAAGAGGGTCCTACAGCAAATCGCCCATGTTGGCAAACCAACAGTTCACACGGACTGTGCCCCAGGTGGTACCTCCATTCCACCACGAGGGACTAGGGGAAAACACACCATGAACCTGCCTTGGGTGTTCCTGGGGCGTCCTTAGTGCTGCCAGAAAACAACAGTACTGGACACAAAAGGGCAATTTGTAGCCTTCCTGGACAGCGTGTTCCCAGACAAGGGCTGAGCAATGACTCCAAGCGCTCTCAGCATTTATTTTCCACCTTTAAACTGGGCAACACACAGCCCTGCCCAGCTCCCACACCGGAGCAGGCAGACGGGGAAGGGCTGCTCCCCATTTGCAGAGGCAGACTCACCCCACAATCGATGCTCACCCACACCAGCTCCCTCATGCTACCCAGAAGCATTACCTTGTTTAATTTCTCTGTGGAAAATGACAGCAGATGGTCTCAGCTGGGAAATGTTGCTTGCCCCTGCAGTTACAGCTGCATCTCTCCTGACTGCTTGCCTCTCCCAATTAGAAGCTAATCTGCCTCCTGTCAGGCAGAGGTTCATTCTGCCCCTACAGCCCACCCTGTACTGGCTCCCACTTAAAAATAAAAGATTGCCTTTTCTGAGCTGCTTATTGCTGCTTGCACTGACAATAATTCTGTGGAAATTGGTCGTTGCCACCACTGATGACCATTAGCATGCTGACCTGCTTTGACTTCGCTATCAGCTTTGAATATCAAATCAGTGATTAACGACTTCCAGTAATGACCCTGCCAGAAGCATCCCTGTGTTTCTCCAAGAAGGTACCCTCTGAACTGGATCATTACAGGAGCTTGTCATTTGTCAGCAATTTAAAAGCTGATAAGTCAGCAGTGCACACTTGGGGATGAGACTGTGCTGGTTTCCTTGATGTCTGTTGTACTTTTCCTTTTTCATTGGCAGAGGCAGATAATATTCATATGGTTATGGCCAGTCTTGTTTGGTTAACATCATCTGAGAGAATAGTATGAGGAGTAATCACTCCTTCCTTTCACCCTTCTGATCCTCTTTCTGAAAGCATCCAACATTGACCGTCTAAGGCTGCGATTCAAAAAAATGCATCAAGCCCAACTTTTGTTGCCCAGCTATAGCTCAAAGGCACAATAAAAAATAGTGTAGAATGCCATTCCAATAAAAACTCTTTTTTTCCAGCTCCAAAAATGTCAACAGATTAATTCTGACCGATTAAGTGTCTATGTTGCCTGCTGTGTTGCATTAAATAGCATCCAACTGCCCTCATGCCTACTTCTGCAACACACAAGTGTAAAACCAGTGCAAGCTCCGTACATGCCAACAGGTGATCCAGAGCAGATGTATTACTGATTGGTGCAATGCACAAAGCCAGTACTAACCAGTATGAAAGCAGAGCCTCAGAGGCAGGGTGTTGGGCAAACTACACCTTTGGTCTGCCCAGGTACCTTAGCTGCTCATAGAAGACTAAAGCTTTAACAAAGCAACAAAGCCAGGCCAGAAAACCAAGTCAGAGGCAACACATCCAACCCAAAAAAACCATCCAGTCATCCCTTTGATACTTTTACAAGGGCTTTTTAGAAAGCTCCCTGGAGTTGCATCAAGACCAAGCACTGCAAAGAGCAGGTGAGCCATGCTTGGAAGCTGCCTTCACATCTGCAAGTGCTTTATGGTGCTAGAGGGAAAAAGGGAGAGGAAGAGGGGATCCTCTAATGAGGTTACTACCAGTGCCTGGCACTGCAGCAAGGCTGTACAATGCCTGCTGCACTCCCTCCTACAGGAAAGAAAAACCCTTTGTGTGAAGGATTTAAAGGGCTTTGAGACACCAAAGGTACCATCTCACAGTAGTCAGGGCCATGGACCAATTTGGCAAGCAAAGGAAAAGTTTCTAGTGTTCTCAGCAAAACAAAAGCAAAATGAACAGCAGTCTCCACCACCAGATGTGCTTGTGTGGTTACAGTCTTGATTTATCTGGCAGAACAGAGCTAATTTAGACTTTCCGGATTACATTTGGGGCACCACCTCTCCATGCCTCAGTTTCCTCCTTATTTGCGAAATTTAACTCTGACAGACTCAAAGGGAACCAGAAGTTCCCATTTCCTTTGGGCCCATCCATTCCAACTGCGAGCCACAGCTGTAACAGCCAGGTCCCAGCAGAAAGGAAACCATCTTATTTGAAGGCAAAACCTGTCACTCACATCAGTATTGCCAGCATGCTCACAGACATATGTTAATAAGGTGCTCTCCCCTGACCCTGTTTCTCCACACAGCACTGACACAGAGCCCGATGCTTCACACAGCAGCAAGTACAGAGCTATCCCAAGCTCCAACAGGCATCCTCATCCTAAGATATAGATGAGCTGTATCTCAGCGCAGGCCTCTGGGGACCCTGCCCTCCAGCATACAGCAGCCCCTGCAAGGCGTACAGACAGCTCACATCTTGCCGCTGTGAGCGAGCAAGGAGGGAGCCAGAGCCATACCACCACCTTCCCTATGGCCCATAGCTTCCACATGCTCCCCTCCCAGCCTGCTCTCTTGCTGGGGAAGCACCACAGCAGAAGCAGAAAGATAGAAAGATGCAGCTCTAGTTTTTTTCCTACAAGTAGCTGAAGAAGCAGACACCAGTTTGGAAGCCCTGCCAAGGCTCCCTTCTCCTACCTGCCCTGGGAAACTTCCTTCTAAGCATTTTTGTTTGCTCCTCTGCAGTCTCTTTCCCCATCGCACACAGCTCTGTTGGTTTTGTTTTTCAATCCTTCCATTTGCTTCACAGCAAATTTCCAAATCACAACAACAACAACAAAAAAAAAATCACACACACCCAAACTAAAAAACCAAAATCTTCCCCCTTTGAAGCAACAGCTATTTCCTTTTCCAGCCTCCCTTTAGTAAGTTCAGTGAGCAACTAGCTTCCTCCAAGGATCCAATCAGAGATTCTTATCAATTAGGGTAATTGGCACCCAGCTGAGCCTGTCTCCCAGTTGGGACCCATTAACACTCAATTAAGACAACCCCAGGCCCTGCCTTCCTCCCAGATACAGCTCTCCTCTCCATCAGTGCACAGGTCTGTGCGCAAAACCCTCCTGAGGCCATGTGGTTGTCCATCCATCGCGTGTCTGGAAAGGCACGGATAATGATAATGAGCGTAATAAGCGGGCCATGTTCTCAGGAAGCTTTGCACATAGCCGTTCTCCTAGCATTCAAGCTATGCAATTAGCCTTGCCCCCGTGTCACAGGCAGCACACCACCAGCTTTCTGGGGGAAAGGCAGAGATTTGGAAAGCGTGGGGTGCCGCCAAGCAGAGCTAGCTTGCTCTTGGTGGCATCAGGTGGGAGATCAGTCCCCAGTGCCTTCTGCTGTGTGCTGGGTCCAATATCTCATTGACTGTGAGAACAGCACCTCCACTTTTCACGGCCCTAGGCAGACCTAAGTCACCTTTTCAAGGGCTTTTTTTGTTTTACCTAATCATAAGGGTCAGAAAGCAAATAATAGCAGCTAACCCGAGACAGAGGAAACAAAAGAGCTTGATAATCTTCTTTCACCTTGTGCTTTCTTTAAAGTCTTGACTTGCTTTGGTTGGCTGTTTGGACCTGATGTCCCAGGACACTTGCACACAGTTGGGTGAGGCAGGGAGCTGACCAGTCATCCCCTGTGTCCTTTCCTCCACCACTTCCATAGCAGCCTCCTCCACAGGGTCCTGCAAGCCTGCAGCCCCTGTTCAACCTCGCAGCCCTGGGATGGAGGAACCAGCCCTCCTCTCCCCTCCCCTCAGCACAAGCCCTCTCCCCACTTGAAGCTGTCAGTGTTGCACCGAACCCCCTGCAGCTACTCCCTGAATGCACTTTAAATCCCTTATCAAACCCTCAGGAAGACAGTACACGGCCTTTTTACCCACGGGGTTTGATCTGCATCCACTGCCTGTCTGCTCAGGAGCTCTGCCTTGCTCGGTTGTGCAACGCCGAGCTAACCTAAGCTGCCAGGGAGCAGCACATGTTCCTTCCTTACTCTCCTCGGTGATTTATTTCTGTGCCACACATCTCCAAACAGCACACCAACGTTTGGTCTAGTTTTAATATATACATTAAAATATCCATGTCTGCATTTCCATGTGTATATAAAAGCAAGCAGGACAGAGAAAGGGAAATTTGTCAGATGACCTAGCAACTCAAAGCCAGCCAGAAAGCACTTCTTCTACCATGTTTCTGAAAATAACCGGTGCACATTTGACTTCAAAGTAATAAACAGTACAGACATTTTCCAGCCATATTTATATCACTGTAGGAGGACACAGCAGGAGACTGGGTTAGTGAAGTAGTTTTTCTCTCTGCTGCTCATGTTCTGGTTGAAACCGAAGCAGTATTTCCAGAAAAAGTACCCGTTCCCAGGCAAAAATCACTTTATTTTCCCCCTCTCTCATCTGCTGTTCCAGGAGGTTCAGGGAATTCACATCAGCATCAAGCAATAGTCCCACCATCTCACTGCTGCAGTCCAGCTCAGAGGAGAGGGAGGGCCCGGCGTTGCCCTGAGAGATGGGCTTTCTGGCTCTGCCCGGTGCATGGATCCCATCTGTCTTCCGTGTCTCAAGTAATTTACTTCCAATTTGTGAGGTGTTTGAACTGATGATCCTAATTTATGCCCAGCATATTAGGCTCCTAGGGATGCTTGTTGGGACCGACCTTCTGATCACTCTCCTATTTAAGCCTGAATGTATTCTGCTCGTGTTTCAAGATTAACCATGCTATGCCTGAAGCCTGTAATGACTGTCACTACTGCTTTTATAAGCAATCTCCTAACTGACCATTTGCTCTGCAGTCCCAGATGCCAGACATCCCACCAACACGGGCATCACCCTGCGATCAGTCGGTCACGCACAACCCACTCATGTCCACGATGCCATGGCGTTCCCGGGGATGTTCTGAACATGATGTGTATGTGTTCAGGGTGTCCCAGACCTCCTCAGCACAAGCAATGGTGAATCATTAAGTCAAAGAGCCCATTCACAAGCAACGGACTCTCTCCAGTAAAATCCCTCTCAGGAATTTTGTACCAAACCGTGAATCAGTGAGCGCTAACTCAGGCAAGGAGAAATACAGCACCTTGCACAACAGACCTGTGATCTCGACTGGGCTTCGTGGGCTCCACTTTTTCCATTCTGTACAAATAATAACAAGAAAAGACAACTAAAGATATGGCCACATTGGCCTGGAAATAAGAATCTCCTGAGATCTATAACCATCCTCAACACTTACTCTTTCAGCAGCCTCAGGGAAGGTTTTTAACCATCCCATCTCTGGTTTCCTTCCTGTAACACAGCTCGTCTGTCACACGAACCATCGCAGCAATTCCGGTTGCCTTGCAGGTGACTGAGCAATCCCCCCTGCTTTGCTCTCTCCTGAGGCTGCCTACATCAGCTGCAGAGTTCTCAGCCCGGGAGCCCGAATCACCCAGTGTGGCACATCTGAGACTTAACCTCTAATTATGGCAAAGCAGCAGCATCTTCTAAAAGTCATGTCCTAAAAGTGAGCCAAATTGTCATCCAACATGGCCGTAAAAAACCACAGGTTCTGTGTAAGGCTTTCTTCCGTATGTGTACAGGGTGGAGAAGAGTACTGCTTCCCTTTTTGGGTGGGAGGTAGAACGTTATGTGTATTCTTCTCATTTAAGACTTTTTCGTATTTTTGAAAAATGAATAATGTCACCTATTGCTGAACTTCAGCTATTCCTAGGAAGAACTTGGCCAGAGAGCCGGATGAAAATGCATCGCCCAGTTCCTCCCAAGGGAAGAAACAGGTGAAGGGGCCATCCATCACCACATCAAAGCAGAGCTCACCCCTTTGTAGTGCCCATGAATGAGACTCGTTTTGTCCTCCTAACAAGTGGGTCCTGCGCGGAAGCTGGCTGCATCGATTCTCCAGCCGCTACTTTTAATGGCTGCGGCAAAACCAATCAACTTGATGTCATCAACGGCCTTTGAGACGTTGACTAAGGATCTCTGGAGGGCGAAGGGGACAATACAACCTGGAAAGCCCTCCTTCCTTTCAGCCTGCCCTGCACTTCCCCTCTCGCCTTGTTCTCCCTCTCCTCTTTATTAAGCCGCTTTTGTGGGGCTTTCACCCATTCTCTCCAATAGTGAAAAAGTCCAAGCGAGTGAATCTCCTCCTCCTCTTTTTTTTTTTTCTTCCCTCCCTTTTCTATCATCCTTTTTCAGAGTAGTGCTTGCAAGGGGTGGCAGGGCTTTCAGCGCGTTGGGGTCCCTGCCATGCCGCTTTGTTGGCTGCCCCGGCGTTGTGCTTCCCAAGGCAGTGCAGGTGCAGCAGGGTTTTGTCTGGGTGTTAAACGCGGGCTAATTAGCCGGAGGGAGGGGAACGGGGATTGCGGCGGCAGCATTCATTACACAGAGGCATTCAGGTTCCACTGGAACCAGGATCTGCCCAGTTAGCGCAATCCCAGCATGTTTCTGCCCCTGCTGCAAGACGGGAGGGACTTTGGGAAGCAGGATCACACCCCGTGTGGGGGTTCACTCGCCCCATCTCCGCTTGTTTCAGCCGCTATCCGGGGAGTCATCTCTGATGGGGAGAATAAATTGCCATCAGCTCTCCCACACCCCGGGAACGGTGAAATGACGTACAGGCTCAGGAAGCTGGGGAAAGGCACAAAGCCCAGTAAAAGAAACACAAATAATCTGCACGTAAAATACCGCAGACAGCCCTGGCATTGAGGGCTAATGAGTGAGGGTCTACCCTGACTTCAGCAGCTTTTCTTTGCAAGCTCTCATGAAAATAAATCTATAATGCACACCATATGCAGTTTATGTGGCGTTCAGTCTGGATATTTATTTTGAAAGACAAGAGTCTCTGCTTGGTTTCGTTTGTCACTGAAAAGGAGAAAGAAGAGGCATAAAGTAAGCAAAACCAGAAATACTTTGATCCAAACACAGAACATCGACGGCAGCAATTTCACCAAGTAACAGATACGAGTTTCATCCCAGGTTTTAGTGCGTGCTAGCTCCAAGGTGTTTGGCATCAGTATCCTTCAGAGCAGCGCCTGAACACACACAGCGAGTAAACCACACCGATGGCCCACGCCCGTGAGCCAGCGCACAAACCTCCGTGAGCTGGGAGAAAGAAAAGGAGAAGCTGTTGGGAGCTGAGGACTACACATCCCCTTGGGTCCTCTGACCTCGCATTTCCAGAGTGAGAGTTGCTCCTTGTTCACATCTCCCATTTGTAAGCCCAGCCAGGTCAGAGCAAATTCTGTGTTGATTTAGCAGCATTTTACATTTACTTTGGACTCACTTTGTGCTGGTGTGAATAACTGCATAAGCATCAGGCAATCAGGGGAGCAAAGATGTGCAAGTGAAGCAAAATAAACCACACAAAAAACTCTGAAGGAACAGTTCGAAAAAGTCAGTCAAGTATTTTTGATCTACAGAAATTACACATCTATACTAAGTCCCCATGTAGGCAAAAGCTGCTAGATAACTCTGCTGCAGTTCAGGTCAAAATTAAAAACGTCATATTGTGTTTCCCCTGTCAAATGAAGGGCTATTTGCAAAGCCTGTGTTTGTGGGAGTTTTCCACAAAGGGTTTCAGGCAACATAAAATGTTCCTGGCACCATTTTCAGCTGTGTGTCCCAGAGACACTTAACTCTGTACTTAATTCAGGTTTAATAGGCTGCGATTATATTAAATAAATACCAGCTGAACTGATTATTTAATACATAGTTATAGCTGCTTAACAGCCATGCAACTGACTGTTACATCTCAATAAATGTATGTTTTTCATCGATTGCCTAGTATTTTATTTCACATCCCATAATTTTCCCAAATAACTCTTGGACCTCCAAAGCATTGCTGGGGGTCGCCCCAGCCCGCCACACTGATCTCTGCAGTCGCAGCGGGACCGTGCCCAAGCGCCGCTGCCTTTCCAGGGACTCAGCGCAGGTTAGGTCACCACGACCCGCTGCCTTCAGCCTCCTCCTCGCCTGTGCAGGTGATGCAGAAGTCTTCTTCGCACCCTTCCTGGCCTTGCCCGGTTGCTCGGTGCTGGGGCAGCAGCTGCATCTCTCCCCCCCTGCGTTGGCCTCCTCGCAGGAAGTCAGAGATCATTCTGCTCTCAACAGGCTGTAAAGAGTTTAAAGCTTCAAGAGGCTTTAGAAATGTATAATCCAGATTTTGTACTTTAATATTCATAGTTCCTCGCCCAGTGATGCTTTCCAACCGATATCTTCGTTTTCCCCTTCGCTGTCGGTTTGCCTGCAGCTCCTTTGAAGGCATTTACTCAGCTAAGAGGCATCTTTATTGCAGAGCTGTCAGGCGTTCAAAATGATCAGAAGATATATAAATCAGAAGTTGTTTCTAAAACCTGCCTCTATTTGCAACCCAGCAAACTGCATAACGAGCTGTTATTAAAAGCAGATTTGTTGGGGTCTGACAACTGCACAGCGGATACGTACAGCTTCTGCGGCAGAGTTGTTTACCCTGACTAATGACTTAACTTCTCAAAAGGCAGCGTCAAAATAAAAATGATACATACCGGTATTTAATTACTTTCTGGTGTTACTACAAACAAAATGGGTTTTTAAGGGATACATTTTACAAAGGCTTTTATCCGAGCATCCGCAGAAACTGCAGGCCATGCCATTTCCATGCATTATAACAACGGAGTTTCCGCGCTCCACCAGAAATTTCAGGGCGCACAGTAAATAACGGGTTATTTGTCTGATTTGTGTATGTCAGCGTGAGGTCAGCGAGCCTGAAAATATAGATGTCATTTGAAAAGCAGCAGGAAAAAAAAGAAAAAACAGGGTGTTTGTCACTATTTAGTGCTGCCTTCCCTTTCAGAATAAAAAAGACAAACCCCTCCACATTCCTGGCTGTCGTGAGCTGCACTTTGCTATTCAGACCCCGGCCCACGGAAGCCAGTAGTTATAAATGCTCAAGAGCTAATAAACACTTCTCAGGATTTAGAGCTGGAGAACCACATGGTAAGGAATAGACAATTCTTTGTTATCATCGTATGTAGCCCCTTCCTTAAAATGCCCTGACACGATTTCTCAGGCAATAAATCAGCTTTCTTATGCCGATGTACTAAACCCCGTCTATGTACCATAAAAGCTTTTTTTCCCCCCATATTCCATATCCCTGTGATGGCTTTATTCACAGGCAAGCACATGCGCATGCAAAAAGAAAATGCAGCTCTTGCATTTTTGAGAAGTAATTTTTTTTGCCGGTTAATACGCCTCAGAGCAAGTGGAGAAGTCTCGTCTCATGCAGCCAGCACGGTCTTTATTTGTCCTATATTTTCCCGACACTGTCACAGCTCTGCACCATTCCATCGTATGGTAGAGGTATTAATTCACTATTTCCTGCATTATACAATCCCCACTTCCTTTCCAGTTTTCTCACTCTAATGATGCCATAATAAAAAACAGAGGTAATAATGAAATTGGAAAATAGCGTCATTTCTAGCTGGCAAAGGGAGTTGCTGGAATGGAGCACAGCTCTGGAAGCTGCTTTGCTACTAGCTTATTAGATCAGGGTTTTGAGCAGCGTTTGAATGACTCCTTGCGAACTGCCTCGAAAATCTGCCAGAGCAGCGTTACTGGATCTCGAACACTGCAGATCCAGGACTGACCAGCTGATGGTCAAGGCCAGGTAGACGAAGGAATCAGCAGCTGGGGGTTATATTCAGTATTGACGGAGAAAATCCCTCAAATGGGGCTTCTCTTGAGGTCAGGTTAAAACTGCTGTGTGCTCCAAAACCATAAGGAGTCCAAGACGCAGGGCTCGACTCTGCTCTCTCGTTCCTCTTGCCACAGCCCCGCTGGCTGGTCCTGCCGTATCGCCAGGCACGGGCTTTGCTTCGGGGAGCTGCTCCCAATTGCACTGGAATAAACAGGATCTGAATCAGAACATTAAAATGAAGTTTTTAATGAGCAATTTGGAGATAACATTCCCTTTCAGCACACCCAGAGACACACCCTCCCCCATACGCTCTGCCCCTCAGCTGATTTTCAACACTTCATTCATGCACCCATGACAGTTCCTTCTACAGATGCCTTTTCCCAAAAGAAGTGCTTATGATAGGGATAGAGATACCGATCTCCTGGCTGGCTTCAGCTCCCAGAACTCCTAACACCAGGGGAAATGGCATTTCAAAAGCTGGGCGCTGTTGGGAAATGCAGTAATATCCTTCAAGCCTTATTTGTGGGCTGAGCTTCTCACCAGAAAAGTTATCCAGCCAACCTGAAACGCAACAGGTTTGTTTGAGCTCTGGACAGAAGGTGCCTCAAAGTTGCACAGACAGTACTGCAGTGCTGTCTGGATGTCACCGACAGCACAGAATTGGTGATTTAAAGAAAATCTGGGCATTTCCCAACCACTGCATCAATCGGCACTCTTCGGCCATATATAGGAGACAGTAGCTTGGATGTTTTTTCTCAACCCAGGAGAAGCAATACCCTCCTACTGCACGGCCACAGAAGTAAATGTGAGGCAGGGAATGCCTTCCCCAGAAATGGTGACATGCTACCAAGGTGGCTTCTCGGTGCATAACCAATTAAATCAGGAATGAAGAAGCTTAGCAGGTACCTATGGAGGGCAGACCATGCAGGAGGCTGTTCCTGGCTCTGAGGACACCTGTTTTAAGGTCTCTGCTCCATGGGACCCTCCAGCTGAACCCCTGAGCTCACTCCCATCTTCCATTAGCTCCCTCAGTTGCCTAATTTTATGCCTCACCTTCCGCCACGGGAGAGCATTCAGCTTCAGAACAGGCCTGGCCTCACCCTGCTCCAGAGGAACAGTAGGCTTTCAGAGGGAAATTTAACTCTTCAGCTCTGTAGAGAGCAGGACAGAAGCAAAGATGAGAGATCTCTTTTCTGGACACCAGCTGGAGCATCCCTCGCATCAGGCAAGGAAAAGGCAGTCAGAGAGGAAGGGGGATCTCACACCAGCTTTGAGAGCTTACACGGAGCAGCCAAACCTCCGTCTCATCCCGGGACACAACATCCTCACGTGGAAGAAAGCAGGAGAGAATAACTGCTGTGCTCAGCCGCCTCCGATGAAACAGGAGCCTGCAGCAGAGCCCTTTGGCCAGCGCTGCCTTGCTGGCTCCTGCCATTAGAGCGAGCTTTTGGGGCAATGAGCAGCACCCAGCTGGCTGCAGCACAGCCCCACGCAGTCGGCTTTCAGTGGCTGGAGTCTTTTAAAGCTTTGCAAGCACGGGCTTCACGGGGAGCCGCTTTTACACAGGTGATGGTGAACTGCAGCTGGGAGGAGGGGGTGGCTGGCTGGTGTGCACCGTGTTGGACGGATCTGGAGACACCAGAACTCTTGCTGGTCTGAAGGTGGTTGGAAGTGAGATGCAGCCAGCTCTGATTTCCAGCATGGGTGGAGCTGAGGTCCTAGGGAGCAGGAGGGTTACGTACCTCGTGTCAGCGCAAAGAAAAGTGGTATCATGCACCCCCCTCCCGCAATGAGGGAGGAATGGATGTCCTGCACCCCATCATCCAGACCTCTTCGCCTGGCTGTCAGCACTATCCAAAGGTCCATGCACCTGCAGCAGCAGCTATAGGAAAAAATATTCCTTATGATAGGAAGCAGATCGCAGACCGTATCAGGTACTCGGTACAGTGAACAGAAACGCACATCATCTGTCTTTCCTCCGAAGGGAATTTCATGCCACTGCTTCTGCTTTTTGATCCAGTAGCTGTCACCTGAAACTGCCAGCGTTTCCAAGCACGACAGCGAAGGGAAAGGCAGTTGCTTGATGCAGCACTATTCAAAATCTGCCCAAATGCGTGATGGATACAGTGTCTGAGTGTTTTGACCTTCAAACCTACCCTTCAGCTTTTCCATCGTCTGTAGCCAGATATGATAGTGGTTTCATTTATTCGGGGTATGTGGGCAAAGATAGGTGTCTGTTGACTGATGGTATCAGGTTGCATAATTTGCTTTTAATTTATATCTGTCCTCCCAAAGAGTTTCTAGTGGGGGGAATAAAATAGATCTGAAGATAGAACAATGGCTTCAGGGCAGGAGGGATGTACAGAACATGCAGTCCTCTCCTCAGAACACAAGTCAGCCTCTACGAAATACCTGAACAGACACTAGCAGGTCTGGTGGGCTTCAAACTATCATTTAAGCTAGAAAATAATGCAGGTAGCCTGAGTGGTTAGAGCCCAAGAAGAACTGGTTTTGGACCAGATACCAGGAAACAGAGAAATCTAGGATTGTACTGAACTGCAAGCCTGGGCTAAAGCGATGCTCAGGCATGCCAAGAGTCAAGGAACCAGGGGCAGGGCAGGTGTGCCAAAGCAAGAGTGAGGTCAGAGAAAGGCTCGGTCACACCGGACCATCCTGCAAACTCCCTGGCTTTTGGCAGGGGCGGGGAGGGAAGCAGACCCTGAACAGTGAAGCCCAGCCTGGCATGGTAGGGCAGGTTGGCTGGTAGCAGAGGCAAGGACAGCCATGTCGGGATGCAGCTATTGATTGCCAGGACAAAATGACCAGGAGCAAGACCCAGGAGAACAGCTACAGCAAGCGGCACATTGCAAAGGCAAGAGCAACCGGTGGGATCACCCAACAGCACCCGCAACAGGGACTGGCTCGTGACGGGCCTGACAAGATTGGTCGGAAACTAAACCGCCAGACAATCTTTTCCAGACTTTGATTAAGACAATCTCTTCGCTCGTCAGCCGCACAGTTTGTTGTGTTTCATTTACAGCTCCTTCTGCTCTGCAAACACAAGAGCAGCTTGTGTTTGCAGAGATTGGCAGCCTGTGTTAATTAATCTTGAGATGTTGAGGGTTTTCTCAGCCTTTGCAGACAGTCACACCTGACCTCCGCATCTGCAGAAAGACACCCTCTTTTAATGAACTTATCGCCAGATTTCATCGCAGCCATATTCAGCCGTCCTGCCTGTGCAGGCTTGGCCCTCTGGAAGCAGGCACGTGCCGTTTCCTTCCTCTGAACTTGTCTTTTCCACACATATCAGCAGCTCACCTTCCTCCACATGAGGGGAAGGATACAGGCACTGCCTTGCACCTCCACGTGTGTGGCCACCAGATTCCGTGGGTATATGACTAATAATAAATTATATATTAAATAAAATATTAAATTCAATCACAAAGGTTGAGAGATCATTTAAGAAATCTGGACACCCACAAATCCACGGGCCGCAATGGAATGCACCCACGAGTGCTGAGAGAGCTGGCACATGTCATTGCTGAGCCACTCTCCACCACCTTTGAAAGGAGAAGTGCCCGAGGACTGGAGAAAAGCCGATGTCACTCCAGTCTTCAAAAAGGGCAAGAAGGAGGACCCAGGGAACTACAGGCCGGTCAGCCTCACCTCCATCCCGGGTAAGGTGATGGAGCAGCTTATCCTG
>Ga0065711_1032095_pt1 | contig 28037 bp, 13 predicted proteins | sample Hoacrofraction12_FD_59098 | JGI IMG/M metagenome (GOLD analysis project Ga0065711, IMG submission 59098) | Hoatzin crop microbial communities from Cojedes, Venezuela - Epithelial fraction 12 v2 (version 2) | ecosystem: Host-associated > Birds > Digestive system > Esophagus > Crop | place...
CATGTTCAGCTGGAACTTCCTGTGCTTCAGTTTGTGCCCATTGCCCCTTGTCCTGTCGCTGGGCACCACTGAAAAGAGTTTGGCCCCATCCTCCTGACACCCACCCTTGAGATATTTATAAACTTATATTAGGGCTGAACAAGCCCAGCTCCCTCAGCCTCTTCTCGTAGGAGAAATGCTCCAGACCCCTCACCATCCTCGTAGCCCTCTGCTGGACTCTCTCCAGTAGCTCCTCATCTTTCTTGAACCGGGGAGCCCAGAACTGGATGCAGTACTCCAACACTACTCAAAACGCAGAGAACAGGTCAGGCTTGCTACAAGGTCTCTGGGAAAAATAAAGAACACTGTTAAGCTTTACCTGTTGGGTTCAATGCAGCTGTCACAGAGTAACTATTTTTTGGCAGTGTCACTTTGAGATGGCTTGTAGTAAAAGTTAGAGTTAAATATAGTGATATTCTCAGACCTGATTCAAAAGCTTATTACTCAGGCACTGCTCATATAGTGAAGAAATGAGCTAAAACATTACAAGCTCACAGGCACAAAATCAAAGAAAATAATAACTCCTGTGTCTTTTTTCTCTTCTTTTTCATTTTTTTTCTTTCAAACCTATTCTGTTGGTTTTCTCTAATGTACAGATCAGACTGATTTAAGAATTTTACAGAGATGGCTCTTGATGTAAAACAAATATATCTGAGCTTATCTCTCTGGGCACAGTTCTGCACTTCCTCCTGCGTATTGCACTCCAGTGACTCTCTGCTTTCAGAGCTTTATATACAGCATGCGTGGTTCTTACAGAATTGGCCAGCAATAAGTATTTTGGTCACCGAGGTTTTTGAACACATGGGAGAAAAAGGCCATGATACATTTGACTGTGTCACAGTTAGCCCAAAAGATACACTCATTCGGATAGCTCTGATAATCAGGTCAGCTTTAATCTCTTTCTTTAGTCTTCTTTCACTCGCTACCCTTGCTTCTCGCTGAACGGAATGCCCCTAGGTAAGGGAATGGGAGGAGGTATGGAAAAAGCTTTATCTCAGTTTCCTGATGGCTTGAGATGCTCAACTTGAGGACTGATTTTGTCAGGTTCTGAAAATCAGCTGTCCCATGTTACATCAAAATTATTTCCAACTCAGCTTTATAGCATACAATAAACTAACTCGGTTTCTAAAAAAATCTTAATTTTTCATGTAGCACTTGGAACAAATGGGAAACAAGCAAAACAGTTCTTTCACTTTCTACCAAGCCAATGATACAAACAGTTTACTAAGCTATGCTGAAGGCATAATTCATATTTTGGTTTTATCTACTTCCTTTTCAAAGATTTGTGGAAAGCTGGTACTTAACTGTTCATCTGGGGGTTGAATGTTCATAAAGAATTCTTTGCTTATCGAATAACAAAGTCTTCCATAAATAATCTCCAGTGGATGTCTTTTGATGGTAAAAAATGACACTAATAACCGTGCAAATAAATGAGAAACATATTATTTCAATTCTCATTGAAAATAAGAGACTGGATTGATGCAATGATGACATTGAAAACAATTGTGAGTGGATCAAATCTCTGTTTACTTACATAGACAGTATTTAAGCCTAGAAAAAATTTATTGTAAATATTTGTAAGGTGCGTTTTGTTCTTCAGAGTACTTTATAAATGTTAGAATTCAGGTCCTAAAATGCTCTGAGGTCCTTCATTTCCTGTTCCAAATGATTCAAACAAGGAAGCCGCTTTAGAAGCAGACTATAAAGGCTTCTAAGAAAAGAACTCATTCATGGCTAAAGAGGAAGTGAATATACATGCCAGCACTGGATGTCAAAAGCTCCAACCTCCCACCTGCTCGGGTGGAGATCAGACTAAAGCACTGTCTCCACTTGTTTGGTCATATTTTTGGTGATAATGGTTCTTATGCTAGTGTTATTGCTGTGAGCTTCCAACAATCACTCAGTCCAGTTGTTAAGAAACCCTGTCTTCAGCATGCAGAAGCCACAGCCTTTACCATGACCAGTGCCATTATAATTCAGCATGAAGCGCTCCAACAGTACCTAGATATGCATAGAATCACAGAATAGTTTGGATTGGAAGAGACCTTTAAAGGCTATCTAGTCCCAACCCCCTCCCCTCTGTAACAAGCAAGGACATCTTCAGTTAGATCCGGTTGCTCAGAGCCCTGTCCAACCTGACCTTGAATGTTGCCAGGCATGAGGCATCTACCACCTCTCTGGGCAACCTGGTCTAGTGTTTCACCGCTGCCATTGTAATAAATTTCTTAGTTATGCATAGTCCATCTTCACATTGGTGCCTCACGTGCTGGGGATCAGCCAAAGACAATCATTCCGTAGTACAATTTGTTCCTAACGAATAGATCTGCTTGGAACAGGCAAAATCACGAAGAGTAAGTTACTCCTCCAGCTTCAGCCATTTCACTGAAACCTTGTAACTCACTCGTACTTTAAAGAAACCCAGGAGTAAACCAGCATGGGTGGCTGAACCGTTTGCTGTTGAGCCTAGAGGTAGCTTGAGCAACTGAGACTGTGAGTCCTCATTCAGAAAATATTTACACCCTAGTCCCTGCTGTCCAGAAAAACATTTCAGAGACAGTTTAAAAGCACTTAGATCACAGGCTGCAAGCAGGGAAGTGGCCACACTGTAAATCTCATATGTTACTAAGTAGCTCAAAGATTTACTTAGGTTCTCAGGGTGGGATTCATAACCTGTGTTGAGCATCATGAATACACTGAGAGCAGTACTTGGGTTAGCTAGCTTTAAAGTTATCTTTGAAAGGTGTTTCTTAGCCACAATGACTACAATATTGGCACACTCTTAGGCTGCGAGATTTTTCAGAACAGAAAATACACATTTGACAGTACACTGAGTAACTCGGAGTATCTGCACTGACAAAGGCAATGGCACTCCAATCTCCAGCCGAAATTTTACTCACAAATACAAAGCTGGAAGTAAGAAGTACTTAAAAATAGGATGTCAAATACTGTGTCGAACGGATGACTTTTTAGTATGCCTAGTGAAAAACAGAGTTAATTGATTTTTGACCAAGTTTTACTTTCAGTCATTTCAGCAGCAAAGCAAGCAGTTCTCAAGAAATGTAAAAGCATACATTTCAAACAAACCCCTCACAAACTAAAAATGCAAGGTCTTGCATAAATGTCTAAATATGTTGCACTTAGTTTGCCATTTTTTTTCTTGTTGCTTCTTCCCTATACTTTTTTTTTCACTTTTGCTCTTGAAGTAATTTACTGTTCTCACACATTCCCTCATTCACCACCTACCTTCCTATAATAACGGTAAACAGGGGATTCATGTCTAATTTGCTGAAATCCCTGTATTCATTTATGTCCAGTACAGAGTACAAAAAAAATTTAAAAAAAAAAGAAAAAGCAAGGTGATTTTACTTTTTTTTTAATTAAAAGTATATGTTCTTATTTTGGTTTTTTTCTTCCTCAACTCACATACAACTTTATCATCACAGACTCTGGGATTGTGACAGCACTTTAAAAAAACATCTTCTAAATAACTTAAAATCTTGACATACAGCAAATTGAAATGAGGCAATGAATCACATCTTCCATAGGTATAAATCTGCAAAATTCATAGAATCATAGAATCATAGGTCCCTTTCAGGTCAATTGTCTTACACTGATCTGCTGACAAAGTGGTGGTGGGGAGGTTTTAATCCCCTTTTGCACCATTCTTCTCTCCCACTACACTCCTATCCTCGTATCACCTCTTTTTGACTTGTAAGACTTGAAGTCAGAAATATTTTCAGGAAGTTTTCATAATTCTGAAGACAGTTCAAATGGGTTAGAGGGAACAGACAAAGTGATTAACTAAGTAACTATATTTGTACGCATTAGCTCAAAAAGCAATTAACTGCTGTAACAGGAGACCTAACAGATTGATGCCTGGCAAGAGTATATATGACTAATGCTGTGCGACTGTATCAAGAAGAGCAGTTTGCCCACTAGAGAAGTTAACACATTACTATATGAGAAGTGATTCACTTTGAATTCACATTTTTAAGCTTGCAGCTGCTCTCAACATTTTTTTTCAGTTTTCTACTTCTTTTTTTCCATAATTATTTTTGACAACTCCATCCCTCCTACTCAGCCCAGTGCAAAGCAATGCAGTGGAAAAAGCATTGCACTTACATGACAAAAATGGGTAGTGGTGTATTTGCATGTGTGTCTAACCCTTCTCCTCTTCCTCCTCCCCAGGAAGCCCCAGACCCGAGACATACTAGAAGACAAATGCAGAATATCCACTCTTCTGGAAAAGAACAACAGAACTCCTACCCACTCCAGTGACAGTAATGTCTGGCTTGATACTAAAGCATTTCTCACCTCATCCACCCCACAGTTTATCCCTGGTGTAAAATCACCATCCCAAACAGATCCATTTGACTATCCCACCTTTGCAGTTATTTCCAGCTCTAAGACTGGGTAAAAGCAGTGTTACTTTGCAAGTGGTCCAATGCAGGCCACATCCAAGTTTAGTTTACAACAGTACTCATTTCTATGTGACTGCTTCTAGTTGCAGTCATATCTGATATTGTGGTAACACTGAGAAATCACTACAGGCCTTGAGAGTTTGTCCTTGTAGATTTCCTGAAGGCTGGACCTCTGGTACTTGAGGAGGAGGGAGATGGATGGCGAGTGAACACCTGCAGAGCTTCATGTTACATAGCTCAGAAGCAACCCAAATACAGCAGATGTATGTTAAACATCTTTCACTCTTCTCCTCAGAGGACCCCGTTACCTGTGTCTGAAGTCACACATTTTATATCAGCTTTACAATACCTCCCTGGAAGAGAGCCTTGGAAGGCAGATCCATGACTTCTTACCCAGCGGAGGCTGGAGGAAATTACAGAATCCCTCTTCCTCCACTTCCCTTTCAGTAATACAATCAAATATTTTGAAGTCTCTGGTTCCATCAAATGAAAGACACTTGAGACAAAGCTTTAGCTACTAATAATTAGGTTTCCCTCTCACACAGCTGATAGGTTTCTTGCATACTTAATTTCATTTTAAAAAAAGTAGTACAGGAAAGCTGCTGCAGAAACCTGACCCATATTAAGAGAGTGCAGGAATAGGTAAAAAATGCAAAGAATAAAGATCAATTGCTTTGAGAACAAGGGATGAGATCATTGACTTAAGAAATAGCAGGCTTGACAGCAAGGATCAGGTGCCCCAGAACTAGCTCCTGAAGTGTAACCATACCATGTAATTAATATCAGTCCTCAGAGAGGCTAATGTTTCTGTTCAGGTCGCATTTCCTTCTGCTATCAGTGAGATTTTCTGCAGGCTTAAGGCACAATGGAGCAGAGCAACAGGGAGTGCAGTGCTGTTACTGTACAGGCTGCATTGTCTGCAGAAGCACACTGCTAGCTGGTAGTGGAAAAGGCAACAAAGAGACTGCCGGAGGGACACATGGAAATAAAAAAAATTAAAAACAAAAAAAGAAATGCCAGAGCTGTAGCACTGGATATGTTAACTATTACAACTTGGCTCAGGAAACAGAGAATTTTCCAGGGCCATTTCCAGCCTTTGCTGGAGACTGTGCTCTCTGGAACGCAGAATAGGCTGGGCTGAGCAGGCTTGCCATGCCCTCTCACACTATTCATGGCAAACTTGCCTGTTTTATCCTCTGCTTTTCTGAAGGGAAGGGTAAAAAGAAGTGTCCCAAACAGCTCTTCCAAAATACAGGAAATGTCAACCAAAAACAGCAGAAGTAATTAAAACCTAAGGCCAGCTTAAAAAACATGTTGGAAGTCATACAGCTGCAGTCTTCAAAGGCTCGCTTTTTTCTGGAGAGGGGTGGAGAAGAGAGCTTTGATTTAAACACCACCACCACCACAATGGATCATTTGATCTTTTGGTTCCCCCTGTTTTATTTTAATTAATGTTTCGAAGTACTGATTTAAAGTCAATCCAGCTTTATTAAAGGTTCATTGCAGGATTAAGAAAGATTTGAAATGAAGCCCAATACAGTCAGCAGAGACAAGTTCAAAATGGCCACTCAGCAAATAAAAAGCATATCATGCTGGTAACATTTTGAGCGTTCAGCCAATAAATTCAGGCAGCATTTCTAAACACTGTGGGTTTTTTTTCCCCTGGCAATGAACATCTTTTAAAAGCCTAATTAATAGGCCTTTGTGCCACTTGTGAAGCATTCCTTTTCATTTTTTCAAGCGAACTTTCATTACTTTAAGGTTAACTTTAAGTAGGATCTTACATATGTGTACATCAAGTGTGCGGTCACTACCTAAGCTAAATGTAATACATATTTGCAACCTCATAATATTTGATTCCACTTTTTTTTGCCAGATTTGCAGGCTCAGAAACAGCAAGATTTCCTAATTGAAGGGGGTGCTAAGTCTGTAACATAACATAGACTGTACATTCCTCTCTACATACAGCACATACAGGATACAGAAGGACCAAGGCTCGTGAAGACAATGAGCTTATTTTAAATCTTACAGTAGCCTTTCTAGCTCTTCCAGATGAGTTGCATCCAGTTAATAGCCTGTCTTGATGGTATTAGGATTGTGTCTAGGAAGGTACTAGTATTTAATATAGATTAAACACCAGCCTGTTTATTTCACAGTCCATTAGAAGAGCAGAAAAACTGAGATCCTTTATGTAAAAACCCTGTGCTGCTCTTGCGTTATTCCCACCTCAGGTGAGACAGCATGTTACAGGTATCAAAAATGCCCCCTCCTCCCTTCCAGAGGGAATGTTATCCAAGTCATACATGCTGAACTCCTCAGACCATATCCATAGTGCTGCCTCTGTTCAGGGCTTCTGAATTCTGCAGATCTTGGAGAAGATGAGGGAGAGGCACACTAAAACTTCACATGAGGTATAACACCCTGGAAAGCACTATTGTCTCTTGCAAAAACCTTTCCACAGCTTCTGCAGGGGGCAGGTGGGAGAAGAAGAACTGTCCTGTGAAAGATCTGGATCCAGTTGCAAGGGAGCCAGGATATAAGCAGGAAAGAGCATGTAGCAGAACCGTGTAAGTGTCGGTGCTGCTATACGGCAGGTCCAGGATCAGAGGTACGGCTCATCGTTCTGCTGCTTCATTTGGCACAGCTAGTTCACTCTCGTTTAAATGGCCCACAGTTCACAGCTGTGGATACATTACCCTAATTCACTCTCTCCCCTGTGAGGGTGTCTACAGGGGGCCTCCACTGCATTAGTGCTGCTACTAAAGCAAGGCAGTAGTTACAGAGATGCATTTCAATTCTGAGTCCTGCAGACATGCTTTGGTTATTTTTGTCCACTTAATGAGAAAATAATCTAAGGCCCAGCTGGTGTAAGTGAGTACAGAAGCAAAGAGCCTACGGAAACGGTGCCAATTTACCTCGGTGAGGATCTGGCCCAAGGGATTCATAATGGATGGAGGTGTCTAGTCAAGAAGAGGTTAGAACAGCTCAAAATGTCTGCATTTATCCCCCACTTTCGCAGTTCAGGCAGCTTCTGCCAAATGGTATGAGCAGCTGGACATCACTTTCAAATCCATATTTAATTCCCTAAAGCTGCATTGAAATGAAGAATCCTGCCCACAAAATAGATCAATATCTTACAGTGCTTTAACTTCAAATTGTAATGAACAAGGAAGAGGTTGCTATAGCTTAGGAGGAAATCAAATAATCAAACTTACAGAATGTCTAGGCAGAGGAAACCAAGAAAATAAGCATTTTAAAATATTTTCTCAGTTTATTTCCTACTGTGTAAACAAATTTGTCCCCAGTTATGACACCATTTTTTACTGAATACAGGGGTGAGTAGCAGAAAAAAAATGATAATTACAGTCTTGGAACTGAAAGAATTGTGCACATTCAATGAAAACATTATGAGTTATTTTCATGCTATTGCCATCAATAGACAGAGATACTCTGAATAAGTCAAACTATTTGAATCTATATCAGATTATTATTAACATTAATCTCTCTGCTCGACTTCTCTTTTTCACCACAAAAATACACAGATTTCAAACCAGTGAATAACCATAGCTATGTATGGAAGATAGAGGTCATTTAAATTCTGATTGAACTTTGCTTCTTCACTTTCTTAATCTAAGCAGAAGAAAGTTCTCTTCAACATTGTTCAGTGCTGAAAATTTAATCAAATATTTTTCAAATACACCTGAGCATAGGGAATGGAATACGGGAAGAAATAATAATGTCGGGTAGTTTTATTGATTTTGTTCAAGATATTTAAATTGTATGAGAGTACATTGCACTATCGAGTGGGACAGAATCGACGTGAATGTAGTGTCTTGGATTGTACTTATAAATTCCAGTCTTAAGAATCTGTTTTGAGGTCTCTCAGGTTGAATTTTTACTTGTTAAAAAAGGCACTGTAAAGGCGTGCCTCACTGGATTTTGTCTATAGCCTTGATCAAAAGCAACCTGAAACCCTCAGATTTCACAAGACTAGATAAAAGAAGCCTGGTTTAGAATATAGATATTTATAAAAGTTTTGCTAGTACTGAATACAACATTCCATGAAATGGGAATCTGATCTTTACTCATGTGCCTCATTTTAGAATTAACACCTCCATATCTTTCTTATTCCCCTTAAGAGTCTGAATCAGAATAAGAAATTTGGCCCCTTAACAACAGAGGTGCAAGATTCCATATGCTCACCTGAGACTTAAAGCACATTCTGTGTTATTTTACAGATGGATCAAACCCTGAAATTCCAAATAGCCCAACAGCCCAAAGATAAGATGATAGGAATCTCACTTTCTCTCTTCGACCCTTTTAAAGCTTGAAAGTGGTATCTCTCCTCTTTAAAAAAAACTAGAAGTAGCTCATCTCTAGAAATAAACATGGGAAAATACTTTTTCAGAGAAAGAGGCTCAGTTTCTCAATCAGATAGAACTACACTGATATTTTCTGCAATGAAAAAACTGTCATTTTGAAACCCACCAGTAAATAAACTGAAGGTGCTGTTAACGAGTAACTCTTACTAAAAAATCCATTATATGGGGTAAACATACCTTATATAGAGTACACATTAAATCAAAACGTGGCTGGTTGCGTCTTTTGGAATTTGTATTTGTCTGCTGTACGAAGGATTCCTAGGATGTCCAGAGCTGATGTGATTTTGAAAGGTAAAAAAAGAAAACTGCCAAACTGTCAGGGAATGAGAAGCCAGATTACCTGCTTGACACAGCTTCAAGGACTATGTGCATGCTCTGTTTCAAATTAAACTTCAAAAGAAGCCCATAATCAAATGAACTGAACATAAGAGGTATCCAAGGACAGCACAACAAAAGGCTGCTTTGCAGGGACAGAGAGAGAGAAAGGAATGGGAAATAATAAAGTCAACCCTCACGGGCAAGAGAATGCAGAATGAGAAAGGAAGTTAGAAGTATGGAATTCAAGTGTACTAGATCAAGATAAAGAAGAGTGTGGTGATTTTTTATTTAATTTCATAAGTAAAAATGTTCTACTCCTCCTGCCCCAGACTGACCAACCAGCTGTCCTTCCAAAGACTTCCTTCACATTTTAGAAAATTCTTGCCTGAGAAATTGCAGATCCTACTTATCAAAGTCAAAAGAGTATATATATATTTATAGTCAAATTTCCATGTTTTAGTTGCTAGAAAAGCCTTTTCAGTGAGAACATCACAGCTCTTCTTTTATTTATTCAGCATGGATATGCAATTATCAACAGTACAGACCCTAGTCCTACTTTGTATAGTGGCACTATTTCACAGATGCAAATTCCACTGATTTATTAATACTGAACCAAGGGACTGTGTTTTCTAATCAATGTGACCATAATGTTGAAAGTTTAGTCTTTCTAATTTTGAGGGAAGACATGATGCTGATAATGTCAGAAGGCAGGAACTACAATATATGCTGTAATAGGGAGAAAAGGACAACAAGTTGGTACATAGTGTGGCACAACAGAAACGGAAGGACTGCTGGATGGGAAGAAGATAATTCTTCGGATTATCTCTGGCCTAGTCCTGTTGATTGAATGCATGCTGGTGCAGTAGGTGCTTGGAGCATATCTGCCACTTTAATGTCCTCCAGACGGAATCTAGCCTGTATACTCCAAACATATCCGCAGCTCAAACAAACCAGGTAAGAGGAGATGAGTGGGAGAGTGTCTTGAAACGTGCTTTCCTGATCCAAACTAAACCATTAGCATGGATGCACTCCTCGTCTTCCTGAATGAAAAGCAGAGACAGAGCAGGGAAGGAGCAAAACAGGCTGGGAAATGAGGCAGCTGGGAGAAATGAGGCAGAGCTGGGCACCACCAGAGTAAAGTCTTCTAACGAGCTCTGAGTGACAAGTGCAGCAACCAAGTAACTGCAAATTGTGCAGTTCTCTCATCTCTGGTGACTGTTCAAACCAATAGGAAAAATTCTGCTTCTGTTATCATGAGTGGGAAAAGATCTGTGCTATCTCTCTAGAGGATCCAGCCTTGCCAAGTAAGGATGATTCCCTGTGAGTCAATTTCGGCCAAAAAACAAAAAAAAGTCTAGAAAGCACAATCAGAGTAACTGCATCCTAAAACTATTTTGTGTGCTTGTTGAGGCCATCAGCATCCTATTTGGAGGAGGGCTACATATTCCCTGTGCACATCTGAGGTCAGTGGGAGCATGGCTAAACATGTTACTCTTTCAAACCTAAGCATCTCTGTCAAACCAGATACAACAAAACCAAGTCTTAAAACTGTCCCTTCAAAAGGAGGATACGTGGGTGGGGGCAGGTGTCCTTGATGCAGGCCAGATACGGCACAGGAATGTGCAATATCCTGCTTCCTTCAACACCAGAAAAATCAAAGAGCTGGAGGTCATCTCCCTGCTCAGAGCTCCAAACCTTCCAGCCAACGGGCTCTCCACTGAGGGGACCTCCCTCAGGGGACTGCTACAAGTACCTGGCTGTGCCTGGTGATCTGTGTGTCAGCTTTCTTTCATTTGTTTTCCCTTGTGGTTTTTGCTGTCGTTATTTTTGTTCTTTTCTCTCCCTGACTCCATATTCCACCACTTCAATAGCCCTGCACCTTAGTCCACACTATACAAAGCCCTGAAAGGCCTTAGGCATATCTGTAGTTTGGAGACCAGTGCCATGCCATAAAGCAATTGAAGTTTTTGCACTCAGGGCTGTACTTTTACTTACCCACTTCTGTGCACCTAGGCCTGCATGCTGATGGGGATGGTGATGTAGAGGGCATTTAGCAAGCACTTGCACAGCCCTTTCCCATGTCAAGGTCCATAAAGCTCAGGGTACACGGTACTAAGGAAGCATCGCGGTTTCCTCAGACACCCCAGTGAGCTGCTTCTGTAAATGATGTGGAGCTTTCTGATGAACTCTAACTGCATTCAAGGCAGTCACCCAGATTGCCTGTATATATGTACACACATACACACATATAATCTATAGCATTCTGTGGCTTAACACTCGCTACCTGTACAAGGGCAGTCAGAAACTTCAACCTCCCAAAGGTCGTGGGAGAGTAACTTAAACAATATTTGTGAAGTACACAGAAATGTTACTATTAAGAGCAGAGCCCACACACAAATTAATAATTGTTTACTCAGAACAGGCTTGACTCTGAATGTACAGCAAACAAAGGGCATTGAACATTGAAGGTTAGTGATAAAGGAGAAAAAATATAATTTCCTCACCATCTTGTGCACTGAGGCAGAAATCAGAGGGAGAAATTACTAAATTATTATTAATTCAAACTTACGCTGTATTGTATATGTGCAGGGATCAAGTCTGGACTGAATAGAAACTGTTCTTAAATTTTCTTAATTCCATGTTATTTTTATTTTGCAAATGTGACTTTACATGTAATACGAATAATACTTACAAAATATATTTTGCAAACTGAATGAATTACTAAGGGGATATGATGTTTTTCACAACCCAGGATGTCAACAAGTAGTCCAAAACTTGCAGACATCCTTTTGCAGGAAAGACAAGTGCCACATAGTCATATTCCATTTTCATGCAATCTTTTATTTGCATAAAGACAAACAATTTGATAATCTCAAGAATGATACAAGAGCTCAATGAAGATTAGAAACAGCAAGAAAATGTCAGCGACTGTGGGAGAAATTAGGGGAGAGCACTGGGGGGGCAAGTGGGGGACACAAAGCAAGCAAGCAAACCAGGGACTCCACTGTTTTCCATTCCTCTGCCAGTTGCGTGCTAGCTCCAGTGAGAACAGCAGCTAAGTAGCCCTGCCAGCCCTCCTGGTTGGAGATGGATATCATGACCAGGAATATGAGGAACCCAGCACAGCTGCTGCTGTTACATCTGTTTTAAAAAAATAACATCAGCCGCCCTTCAGAGCTAACTAACCAAGGAATTTTTGCAACTGTTAATGGGACACATTTGATACTAATCAACTCAAGGTGGCAGGAAGAATCAGACCCAAATCCACCCAGTTTAACTGCTTTATTGTTATTATTTTATCCCTTAGCTTATGTTGTCCGTACCTTTTGATAGAATTTGCTTTTTGGTACATTAAACAGGGTAGAGAACAAAGACTTTGAGCACAGTTTCAATATGTTCAAAAAATATTAAAAGGTAAAATACATTTAGCCTTTTTAAAAGATATCAAAAAATAAAAATAATGAGGACAAAAAGTGGGAGAAAAATGCCTGCAATTGGGAGTCTGCAGCTCTGTATGCCTGTCACTAGCAGTGTGTTATGCCATAACAAAGAAATCAGCAAACTGGAAATTCCTCCTGCTGTGCACAAATGGAGCCAGAAATGACTGTCACTGCTGCTTGTACAGACAATATTGACATCTATGTGATGCTTCACAAGCTGGGTTTGTTTGGTAGCACTGGACTGCAGAGCAAGGGAAATCCCTCAAGAATTACTGTCTATCCAGAAACCACATCTATCTCATGTCTTTTCCAGGATATTCAGGGAGTAAGAGTCCCTTTCCCCCACCTCTATCAACCTGCCCGGAAGTTGGTAAGAGACAGATTTGTCTGAGAGGTCTCTCCAGAAATCAGCACCAACAAAAACAATGGTGAGCAGCAGGAGAGTGGAGAGATTTTGATATATAAAGCTCTAGGACTGAGGCAAGGGCATTAGAAATCTGGATGTATGATAAAATAATTTGAAAAAAATTAATGAACAGGGATATTAAAATTTTCTATGAGGTCAAGGGGAGATCAGACAAGTCCTTGGAGAATATCACTATATGCTTGTCCTGTCCTTCTGTTCTTTGCAGTAGACATCTATTACCGGCTATAGTAAACTGAGCTAGAGGCAACTTTGGTCTGACCTGCTACTGGTATTTTCTTTGATCTGACCTCTGGTTTTATGGCATCATGCAAACAGGCAGTGTCAGGGCTTAAAGCGCATCCTCCTGCTCCTGGGGATTTGACTGCCTGGGCTCAGGGCCATCTTAGAGAGAGTACAGCTGCTGACTTTGAAAGCTTCTGTGAAGGAAACCATAAGAAGCCTCAGCAGACACTGTATCTCCTTCCCTTGGGAGCTGCTTTTAGCTGGAGTGTCGCTCTCAGCCTCTGCCTGAGCTATGTTGCAGCTGAGTTACAGCTATGCCCGTACCTGACCATGTGCCCCATTGACCAGGACTCTTGACCCTGACCCACAGACTGACTGTCCAGCACACTCCAGGACCTGCCTTATGACTGTGACTTCACCTGGTAATCGCTTGCCCCCAGCTGTCCCTCATCCTCGGCCCCAGCCCTGCTCTGCTTAGCTTGTTGGGGCTTGATGGGACTGCACCCAGCCAGGGATGGCACAGTCCTGTCAGCCTGTGGGCACCTACCCTGGCTGGGTGCAGACATGCACCTACCATGCACTGCCCGTATCCCATGGCCCATGCTGTACCCCTACACAGAGCAGCAGTGCAGAAGTTTGATCAGTATCCTCTGCATTAGCATCCACTCTGGATGGGAAGAGCACATCAATAAAACATGAGGAATCTGAACAGCCAGGATGCCTGTGACAGCATCTTTTGTCTTTAAAAGAAAAAGTATCTCCTAGCACACTGTCATAATTCAAAAGAGCTTCATTTATATAGAGATTTCTACTGTGAAATTCTATTGATTGCATAATACAACATTTCCTTTTGGAATTGGCAGCTAAAATACATAAAGCCCTTTATCACAGGAGACTTCTGTCCAAGGTTGGTATACAGGAAAAGTGGAAAAGAAGGTGAAATACAGGCTGTTCTCTTCTTTGCTTTGCTTTTAGAATACTGTTCCCCATTCCTATCTCTGCAAGAAGCACTGTGAGTGTTGTGGTTTAGCCCTGGCCAGCAACAAAGAGCAACGTGGCTGCTGTAGCACCCCTCCCCGCGGTGGGGTGGGCAGACGGATGGGAAGAAAAAGGCTAAACTCCTGGGTCGGGACAAGGGCAGTTTTACAGAACAGCAAAGGAAGCTAACAGGAACAACAATAATAGTGATAAGAACAAGGGAATACACAGAGCAACTCAGAACCCGGTGCTCAGTGCGCTCCCGAGCCGTGATTCACCTCCACCTGGCCAGCTCCAGAACTAAGCATGACAGCAGGCGGTATCAAATACCCTGTTTGTTTGGCCAGTTTGGGTCAGCCATCCCAGCTGTGTCTCCTCCTGGCTGCTGGTGATAATTTGCTTTATCCCAGCCAAACTCTGGACAATAAGAAATAACTCAGGTTGCCTGCTCTAGTAGGATAGCAAAATTGCAAAACTCTGGCTCTGAACACAAGTGTAAAAGTACATTGGAAGCCAAGAAAAAAGACAAAAAGGGGAAAAAAAGTACTCAATTGACATTTTCTTTACTACTTGGTTCATTGCAGTAGATATTCCCCTAAATAATACATTGCATTAAATTTTAAAGTACTACAAGTTTTGAAATGTTTGATCCTTCATTCTGATTTGTATACCTGTGGAGTTCATTTATTTGATTCTTCCTGTAGTCATGAAGATTAGAATTTTCCAGTTTAATTTTAAAGTGGGAATCTTAAATTATTTAGTCAGCTGATTCCAGGAACTGAGGTTTTAAAAGTAGAACATTAAATATCAAAAAATTAGCAATAAAACTCCAAGAGTTGGCAGCAGTTACCACTGCCAGGACTTTTCTTTTTAGCTCTTAAAGCTTTACAGTTCTGAGTCAATACAGTTCAATGATGGAAACAGGAGAAGTCTTCTGGTCTTGCCTCCCAAAACCTCTCCTCTTAAAACTACAAATCCTATAACATAAGTCAAAAAAGCAAAGAGAGCAACAGCATTTATGCAGGATACTGGCTACCTGTGCATGTATTTTACTCCTGATCAGATATTTCACCTTTCTCACTTTTCCCACCCATTTTGCTCATTTACTTAATTGTCTGTTAGCATGCATAATGAGTATTGCTTTGTCCAGAACGTAATGGCATTTCTGATCGCCTAGAGCAACAGATTTACTGCTGTCCTGGTGAAGCTGATGAAAGTTTTGCTGATGACATATTGACTTCAGTGTCTGAAAAAGTTAGGGGGTTTCTGCCTTGGTAAAACATGTTCTTAGCAGAGAGTCAATGAGTCTGGAGTTCAAGCAGATTTTTTCTTTACAGACAATTTAAAACATTAATTCTGTAAAGTCAGGTCTACACACATTAAAACAAATAAAAGTTAAAATTAAAAATAGAACATGCACAGTTTCCACTTCACTCAAAAAGTCTTCTGTACTCAAGAAAAAAAAGTGACTATTAGGAAGAGAATTGGAGAAGAAGAAAAAGTTTAGGATAGGCTTCTTTTTAACAGCTGATAGTTTACATTAGAATGAATTTCACTTGAATTCTACCAAAATCAGCATGAGATTTCAGGTAAAGCTTTCTGAAATAAATGCATGTGTGTAACTACGATAGATTACACAAAAGGAAAAATGAAGGTTTGTATTAGTAGATGTTGCTCTCCTTCAGGCACTGTTGCAGACCAGAACTGAGACATGTCTGGGCTCAGGAAAAGCTGCTGCTGATAACCCAGATGAGGAACACAGCTTTCTTTCCAGATACAGTCAGATGTCAGTTAACCTGTATTAGAAAATTTTTAGGGAAGGTAGGCCTTCGATCTTACTTGCACTTACTAGGTAATATTTGGCTCTTTCCTTCATCCTGCATTTTGAGATGAAATGAGAAAGATAGGCTCAACCTCTTGTGAACATACCTGTGAAAGGTATTTAGCAAGTAAACTTACCTTGTCATCTTCCTGCAAAGAGAAATTCAGATACCTGACTTCCCATTTACAACGCCTAAACCTAAACATTATACCCTCCAATAGTCTCTCTCTCTCTCTGCTAAACCACATATTAAGAAGACTGAGCTTTCTTTCCAAAGAAGCCCTGCAGCATTTTGGCAGATTTACATAGGGGCTGCTTTTTCACATGTAACAGAAATACCATAGAAATCAATCCACTGAGGGAGAAAAATTAAATATTCCCCCAACTACTCAACTTCTAAAGGATTCCAGCAGTTTCTGAATTTAATTACTGACAAGTTTAGATATGCTGGGAGATTCCAGGGCTGGTTTTACACACTTTCCCTTGAGCCTCGCTTGTCAGACTTTCTCACAGTTCTTCATAAATGAAGTCCCTGATTGTTTAGATTAAATTGGAACATTGTGTTTATGTCCATAGAGTGTAATACTAAGCATAACTAAGTCACATGAAAACTCTTGGTATGAGAAAAGAAGACAGATCTTCAATGTAACTCTGTTGTACCATAGAGCACATAATTTCTCTTAAAATCCAGAAACAATAGTGCTATTTAAATACAAACAAATTACTGCCATGTAAAAGAACATACAGATTTATCCTCAGTAAGACAAATGAGCACTGATTCTTTCCAATGAGTATTCAGGCAACTTATTTTGGTACAAATAGGTTCAATGCTAGCCCAAAAATCAAGGTCCCTATTCAGGCTCAGCTGAACACAGCAAAGAATGCTGAACAAACTTGCACAAAGTTCGCTGTATCAGTTCATGCATTTTCCACTCCTTCAGTTGGGGAATGTTTATGTGTACACAGGAGCTTTGAAAGGCTGTTTCCCTTTTAATTGCAACTGTTCTCAGCAGCTCCTGGATTTTGAGCACTGTAGCCTGAAGTCAAACAAATTGTTCAAAGACAATGCAGCTGCACATTCACGTTCGGCTACAAAAGTCACATGCTCGGGACGAAGAGATCCAAGAAAAAGGCTGAACAAGAGGTTGGTGGTTGGAAGCAAAGTTCTTAAAATACTTTACTTTTCAATTCATGTCAGAGTAGTCTTGATAGAGCCACTTATCTTTTTTCATTATTAAAAACTCTCCCTAATGAAAATCCTGAAGTTTCTTAAAATTAACAAGTCAGACTCTTTAAAAAATCTCTTCCACACAAAAAATTGAACATTTGTCTCATCCCTTTCCAATATCTTTACAAAGCAGTCACCTTTTTTGTTTTCCTTGTATTTGAGTAAAAATGCTGAGCAGAGGAAGATCACAACTAAATAGATAGTCAACTGCAAAAATCCAAGAACGACTTCCTGATCCTTCCTCCATCAGACCTTCCATTCTTACTACAACGGTGGTACACGCACCACCATTAATGACATTTGTGATCACTGTTCTGTATCACAACTTCATATTATAATTTAAAACTCCAAGAAGTTGCAATGACAGTCAAAAAAGTCAAGTGTTTATCTTAGATACTTGTTAACTTGCCCTGACTGGTTAATAAATTGTTAGCAATCACATTATTACCTGGGAGGTAGGAGTAAGTGTGAATATGTAGCTTAAATATAGAAGGATTTAAAGATTTACCCATTGCTAATGTCTGTAGTGACTTTTTCATTGTAACAGACAAGAGGTCTAACTGGAAGTCTTTCAATGTCACTTAACAGAGATTGAGCCAAGCCTTAATTAAACAGGCACTTGCAACTTTGAAGAACCAGTGAAGCCTGCAGACACACACCCCATAAGAATCCAAAACATCTGACAGCAATTTGGGGTATTTTTCCAAGATACTTGACATACCTACTATGGGGTTATTACAAGGAAACAAATAATAACTGTACATCAAAGGATTTTTTTAGTTGCAAGTGTAAAACTTGAATTCTTTGTATTACCTACCTTCCCACGAAGTCATGAGAACTCATAAGTTATTGCTGTACCTCCAAAGACCTACATTTTCAGCCTATGACACTGTGTTTTAAACTTGATCTACAAATAAACCCCATGAATCTATTCGGAATTATTGGAAGCATGCTCCTGCATATGTAAGCGTGTTTTGAATTTAATGAGCAGTGAAAAATTAAGTGACAAAGATGACACTTCATCACAGTTCAGAAACTGGTATTTGGGAATCTACATGCACTGTAGAGACATTTCTATACTATTATTTGAGACAAAAATAAACAGCTATCAGTATGTACTTCCCCATATAAAAATAACTCATTTGACAGCCTTACTTAATGTTGTGTAAAAACACCATATTTAGAAAATAACACACAGCAGAGAACTACTCTGCAGAGGCAGCTACTCTCAGGACCTAACTTTAGATGCAGAAGGCAAATCTTTCAGCTAAATCTTACCTTTCACCAGAACTCATTGTTTGTTGACTGGAAATGAAGATTTTTTAGGTTCCAGGTTTTTTGTGAAGTTGAACCTTCAGCATGCCTTCGGCATGAAGACTTCAGCAGAAGAGTAGAATTGATTTGCATGTAAAACCCCCATTTCACCAGTCACTGCTAGCTAACTGGGTCCTCAAATACATCGTAAGATAATACATTTAATTTTTTAATGCCGTTATAATTCAACCAGTATATCGTGTGAGGTCTCTTCACTGTACTGTGCTCATGAGGCAAAAAAGATAGCAGCTTCTCCCCACAGACCATCATCATACAGGTTCCTTGCCTAGGTTTGACGCTACCTGGTACCTCTTAACAAAGGGGCATGAAACACACATTATCATCATGAGGGTAGAGCCAGACCAGAAGATGAAGTATCTTGGCTTGAAATACATTAATTTTGTATAGAGAGGGTGTAAAATTAAGGGAAGTAGAGTTGGTCACTGAGGTGGAAGGGGACAAATACTGCAAGAGAAAAAATTCCTCTGTTGAAATTAAGAACCGGAGAATGGGAGGGAAAAATACTATACACATGGAAAAAAGTGTGGTCAAATGAAGGAGTTAACAAAATGATTGGAAATGTGGAGCTGGGAAAGTATTTCCTACTGGGAATAGCTGAGAATGATATTATTCTCATTCAGAGAAACATGGGTATGTTCTATTTTCCCTTTCTTCAAACCAACAATAACATGAATCACTGGATGTTTCCATTGTATTTGTATGTAAATAGAGAAAACCCAAATGAAAATTAACGGAACCAAGTACATTCTATACAGAGAATCCACATTACCACAGTTACGTGGTTCAGCATACACAGGAAAGAAAAAGTAAGGCAGAATTGTTTCCTTAAACGAAAGAGTTTGGAACACAGCATAATCCCAGTTTTGAAGTTCTAACTAGGAGACCTGATCCAAGCATTATAACCTACACTCAGCAGAAATCTTATTTTGAGGAGGTCTTCTCATGGACTGCTATAGAAGGGAACTATACAAAAAATGAGCAGAATATGGCCTGGAAAATGGTGCAGTAAGATTTTATTCTAAAACCTCTACACCCAAGGGTACAGAAATAAGAAAATAATAAAGGTGTTCGATGAAAGTGATGTGCAACTCATTGGTACTCATGTAATACTTGAGATATCAGCTAAAGAAACTGTAATTGGTATTTGCAAAGACTACAGAAAGAGAGGTGTTTGTACATACATCAACAGAAGGCTTCCTAGAAAACAAAAGCAAGAAACAGAGACAGGAAGGAAATCACAGGGAATAGCTTGCATAATAGCCAAAATGCAGTTTTAGATCTCTGTAAATGTCAAGGTAGGGGACAGCAAGCAGGTAGATTTCACATGTAGTGTTGGAAATCAATTCTCCAATCAAACAAAATAATGTGAGAAAGAGGAAAAAAGAGAGAGGAAGGGGCAAGTACTTTGAACAAGAGTGTTACTACCAAAAGATGTTCTTTCTATCTGTAAAAATAAAACCCAGAGTCCTATCAGTGCTGGTAGGTATGAATAACGAACTGCAGACATTAGCTGAAAGAGGAAAAGTGTAATATGATAAACAAAACACAAGGTGCAGGAATAAGAATATTTAGAGTAAAAAGTATTCAGGTGGACAACACAATCCCAGATGAAAATGTATTTATTTCTTCATCTTTCAGTTCCCAGATGAAAATGGATGACAATTTCTGCCATTTTCACTTAAGGTAATGAAGACTGAAGGAAATTAAATGACCAGCAAAGGTAGCAATTAAAGCAAGCAGGAGAATTATTTTTAAAGGAACGTGAATGAAGCAGACTGTGTGAAGCTTCTCAGGTGTCAGAGAGTGAGCAGATTCATGAATTTGCTGGCTTCCTTTTTGTCAATGGCTAACTGTTCCAGTTCGGCAACTCTTTTGCATAAAAAATTTGTCAGATACCAGAAAAAAAACCTAGCCTCAAAAATTATAACACTATCCCTCAGAAGAAACTTCTTTTGTTTCCATGACCTTACCAATGAAGCCTTACTGCAAGGTGAGAGAAGGACAAACCAGTAATTACAAACATTTATCATGTGACCATGGTGGCTGTGGTGCTGTCCCCAGTCATAAACAAGACACACAGAAACAGCCTTTTCTACAAGATCAGGCTATGCATGTTGCACAGAAACACCATCCAAAGCAATTCTTGTGGAGTGCTTGTGTGGGTGTGCTATGCTCAATGTATCTTTCCGATTCTATGTTCAATATATAGCTGCTGGCATGGTGGAGCATAATCCAAATATGGAAGAGTTAAAGGGGAAGTACTAGAAATGTAACAAAATTTAAAATGGAGGCAGAAGACTTCTTGGAACAGATTTGCCTTTAAGGCTTTCTTTCAATGTTCAGCTTTCAGCCCTGGTCAGAAGGTAAAGCACACTGAAAAATCCCTCTCAGGCTCATTCATACCATAATCAGCAAATATCTTCAGAAAAATTATGAGGGCAATTTATATCGCTCATCAGTAACCATGGTTGGTATCAGAATCAGACTATACAACTCTTTTGAAGTCTGACTAATTCGAGGCAAGGATTTTTGACGAGAAACTCTTTGGATCAACAGTGAGTGTTAGGCTTTTGACTCAGTATGGATACAGCTTCACCCTTCTCAAATAGGAATACATATGGTATAGCATTTTTTCCCTATTTCTCATTTTACTAGGTGATCCAAATGATTTCCTTGTGGTGATCCACTGCATGATCCACCAGGCTTACAAAAGTTAAAGAAAGGTTGAGAAAACAAGAATGACAGCTTCCACAGTACCTTTAGAACCAATGAAGGAGGTTGTCAACCTGAGGTGCACATTTGGACTATCTACTCACCTGACCTAAATTAGGAGTTCTTTCTGACACCAGGGAGGAAGTCCATCAAGAACCTGAAACCTGCCCTTTTCAACACTTTTGGGACTTAACTGGAACAAAACCTGTGTTTTCTTGCATAGGAACTTACATATATGATCTTTTCTTTACAAATGTAAGCATATAAATTGCCTAAGAACTAAGAAGCCAGTAGAGGATTAAATCAAGCTTTGAGGTTTCCAAGAAAAAACTAATAACATGAATAATCTTAGATGTTTTCTTTTTTTTCTGCCTTAAATTACTATAGGTAGAGTTTTAGGGCTTTTCAAACCAAAAATTCCTATATTTTTTTAAAAATACTCTGCTTGTGTGCTAATTTTTGAAAATTAAAATTGAGACCTGTGAACAAGACATTATAGACTGTTACCTTCACTTTTGAAAGAATAAGACGGAGTTAAAAAGAAATTGCTCAGAAAATCCTACTGTGAAGCTCAGATGGCATGTGGGCATGTTCATAATCTTGGCTACTTGCACAGATTTCCTTAGTGAAGAAATCAGATTGAGCCTCACCATAGGTTTCCTAGCACGATGCATTTCTATGTTTTGAGCAGGCTGACTCTGACACCACTGGAATGGCTGCATTGCAGACATAAGCCATGCCCCAGTAAAGGTCCAGGTCTGACCATTTTTAAAGCAAAAGGTAAAAGGATGCAATCCTTTCCTAGAAAAAGGACTACAGCTCTATTTTCAATTATTGTGAAGAATAATTGACCTTAAAAACCTACAAGAGAGTTATAGAACCACTCATTGCCAAGTTTAATTACAGGCAGAATGAACTGTGTGTAATGGAAAAGAGGAGTTTAATTTTCTTCTGCCTTTCCCTTCATACAGGCATCAACATATGATATCAGAATATGATGTGGCAGCTGTCTACACTTTTTTGTGTTTTTTTCTTTTTTCACTTTTTTTCACCTTTTCTCAGCATTTTTGCCAAGAAGAAGTAACATAAAATTATACAAAGTGAAAACAAACATGGGATACAGATGGGGGGAAATCAAGATTTTCCATTCTAAACAACAACAACAAAAAATCTCAAATCCTCTGCAAACACTTACAAAAGTTAAGATAAAGACACTCTGGGAGGTCTTTTTCCCAGAAAGGGCACACAGTAGTGGCTCCTACTACCATCCAGTGAAAGGTTGAACTGTGTCTCCTCATGAAATTGCTCCTTGAACATCATCTCCCTTTACCTATTCCTCCTCAGCAAGAGGAAGAACATACTAAACTTTCTCTAGCACCTCTGATAAAGTATGATCCTTTAGCTGCAAGTGTCTCATTCTGATCTATTTCACGTGACCTTGCTATCCCAATTAGGGCTTGTCCAATGTCTAATAACTGTAGTACCTGGGAAATGCTGTCGATAGCTGAAAAAGGATAAAAGGTCTTTTCTAAACCTTACATAATAACAAAAATATTGCCAATGACTCATCTTGTTCTGAGCATGGTTTGATATTATACAGAATAGAAAATGAACATTTAGGGTACTATTTTGTCTTCAACAGCAATTGAGCATCCCCAGGAAAAGGAAACCGACTATGGGAAAGTAAAGATCACAGGAGTTCAGTCTCTTTTTCATCTCTGGCTGACATGTTCCAAGTCATATGGCTTTATAAATTCTTACTGATCTCCATCAACATGCCTCTTTGATGTTTAAAGTCTCAGCTGGGGTCACATTTGTAAGCCAACAACTCCTTTCAAAATATTTATGTCCTTTGACTCAGAGTTCAAAACAGGGCAAGATTCTTTTTGTATAATTGCTAAGAGCAAGTGCAGTATTTCTGTTATACCAGTTCGACAAACAGACATGACGTGTATTTTAAGACACTCTACCTCATGTAATTTTTGGCACTGGCGTCAGAGAACTATAACCTTTTAGTAAAGGAGAACAATGTGCTCAGTGCTTCTCACATTAAGCCAGTTTTCACTGTACTGAAATCAACTTCAGTGGTCTACAAGTTTTCCATGAGGAGTATCAAGCTATAACAACACTCTAAATGTGGAAACTGTGCACAGAGTTTACTGTTGCTCAAATATATACATTATCTATGAAAGAATTCCAACAGAACGAAATGGCAATTAAGTCAGTAGGGTTCATTAGGCATTTATCGTAAAGAATTTAACAAATAAATGCATCCTTTCTCCAGAATTTTTTAAGCGATATGTACTTTCTCTAGCAGGAGAGAAAATGGTGAATTTCAGTTTATAGAGTTCTGTGTGGAGTATCTATTTTCTGTGTATCACGACAGATTTTGTTTTGCAAGGCTTTAAGATTTATGGTTCCAGTGCCCTTCTGCTTCCTAGGTATTCTTGGCAAAATGCTGAAGCCCCCCCTCAGGATGTCAGTTCTTTGGCTAGCTGATCCAGAGAGAGGGTGCGAGACAGATAGAGAGGAGGAGCAGTTCCTTCACTTCTCACCAATTTGCGTAGCCTGTTCTGTCTGGGCTGGAGGGCTGGAGCCAGCTGCTGCAGAAGAGATGTAGATTGCAACATAGAAAGATACTTCTCCAATCGTCCTACAACCCATATTCCAGATACCTTGTTCTCCAAGCAAGAGTCAAATAGAGGATTATATTAAATATAGGTGGCAGTTTCAACTTCTCTGCAGCTGAGCCTGACTGCTGCTGCTGCCTTCTCTTTCTCATTTGCATCCTCCCATCTGTTCTTGCTTCATTTCCTGCCACCCCACACAAATTATTACACTTCTTTCTCAGTCCTCCTCCATCTCCTCCTTTCTCCCATTACAGCTACTGTCACTGCCTTCTCACTTGCCCCTGCATTTCCCAGGCTCTCACATTCCTTCCTCCTTACCTAGCTTCAACCATCACAAATTCTTCCTTTCCTGCTCTGCCTTGTATCTCCCCATCAGCAGCTGTGGCAGTGCCAGAACAGAGAGCACAACCACAAAACTACCTGAACCTGATGACTTGGTTACAAATCTGCCCCTTGCACAAACAGAGCAAAAAATGTGGCAGTCTGTAAGCCTTATGTGACACTACATTGCATTTTCATCTCTCATCAAGCATACATATAACCTTGGAAACAGTGGTATAGATAAAAGATGTCTCATTTAAACTAGATTTTTTTTTTCTTGTATTTCAGTTAATTATGCTTTCATGCACAGCACAATGAAAGAAATCTCAATGCATTCTCTTAACCCCAGGAATTTTGCAGAAAATCCTGGTGAGTTTCTGGCTATGCCATTTGAGGAACATGAGAAATTACCAAGGGAACTCCCATGGAAATTATCTTTCAATATTTCCAACTTTGTGTATCTGAGAACAGTGCACCACACACAACAAAACTAGCAGAATACAACTGCTTTGGAAAATACATACCTCCACACTCTCCTCCCTGTATCAAATCTGTTAAATAGCAAGCAGAAAATGCCTATGTGGTTTATGATGAACCAGCAGAGAACATCATGACCAATGAGGTGTCAGAGCAACTCCAGATATACTACAAAGACCACTTTACATTGAATCTATTCATTGCTTACCTTAGGTTACCTTAGAAGACTGCCCAGGTGATTAAGGATTTACCCTGCCAAACTACAAGACAGAGCTTTTGACCATAGAAAAAACTAAGCTGACAACTACAATTCTGTGGTTTACTTTAAAGTCTAATACATTTTCTTCAGGTTTTTTTGTTTGTTTGTTTGACAAATGTAAACTCTTTAATGCAAAGCATAGGAAACCATATTCCTATCATCAGGCTTTCCCTATACCCGCGCTTGACCAGATAGGGACCACTTCTCCCTCAACTCAAACCTTGCCCCTTCTGTCTATATACTTTCATCCAATTGCAACAATCCACAGAGGAATTCACTTTTCAGACCCAGCTTGTGTTTCACTCCTGTTGCACCCATCTTCTTCATGTTTCTAAAGGAATGACATGACACATCACAAATTCACTGTGAAACAGATGGGGGATTGTGTCTGGAGGTATTGTGACAGGACGGAATTTCATGAGGGTGTACAATATCTACCTGACTTACATATCTCTGTGTCCTTCTCCAGCAAAGACAATTCAATTCTGTGAGGAAAATTATTTTGAAGGAAGAATGTCTGTGATGTAAATCGATCCTGCTTTATTTCAGGCAGGCTCATTATTATCTTCTAAGTGATCAGATGAGAAGGTCCAGTGGATTGATGCTTTGTGGAACAGGTTACAAAAATTCAGAGAAGAAATGTCACTGCTTAAGATTTTTTCCCCCCTTACCTTCTGCAGCATTACTGCTGGTCTGCGAGGGCCCAAAGATTATTAGGGAAAGGTAATCAGCTTACCATCCAGGGGGTCAGTCCATACCAAGATTTTAGCCTGCTCACCAAAAAAGGGTTGAAAATCACTGCTCTAGACCCCTTACAATCAGATTTTCTCTGTGTGATTGCATTCTGCCAGAACAGCCACATAAGAGGATTTAACTATTTTTTCACTAAAGCAAAGAGCATCAACTTCAAGTGGCAGAGAAAGCTCTGTACTGCGCTATATCTCTGTGTTGCTATTCTTACCCACCTTTACTATTAGCAAACCCTGGCTTCAGACAGGGCCTGACGAGAGTGGGCTGAATCCACCTACACAAATCTCCAGGGAGTTTGCTGGGATTTCCCACACTGAATCAGGAACTGAAAATGTATGTGATGTGTACAGCTGGTTGTACATATAGGTTATGACTCCTCTGACTGACCAACCACACATTTGGGGAATTTGTTGTTATAGAAGCTACTCAACTCTCTTTGCTTTATACAAGGTGTCAAGGAAGAAAGTTGTACTTTTAGAAGTAAGATAGCTTAAGCATCTAGCCTGAAAGCACAAAAACAGATCTATTGTCATAAGGTAGCTTCAAATCAGGCCCACAAAAACTAGTTCTCCTACTTCAGCATCTTGAATTTTTGCTTTGATTTCAGTTGGGGAAGAGGGGACTCGCATGCCTGACGTAATACAACTATGTATGCCCAAAAAAGAATTTATTCTATTTACTTTGTGTGTAGTCTTGCATAGATTTATTTTTCTGTCTGTGACATCTTTATTTGCTGTTAGCTCTTTCTAAAACAATAAGCCCTTCCTGTATTTTTGCAGACTATTATAAGTAAACAACTCTACTTTTGGTGTTACAACTACCTTTATGTCCTACTTAACAGCCAGTAAGTTAAAGAGAACGTTGACCAGAAGATACATCTGTGTATAATATATTACAGCAAATTTGCTGACTTCCTACTTATGACTTGTCTACTACCTTACAAGTGTGCGCCACAAATCATTCTGAGGTGATCAAGAAGTCAGAATCTTCTCAAGTGTCAGATTTTCCATGAAAATTTCAACAGGCAGCTAAGGTTTTACATAGATCTGGACCTTTCCCACCTCCTGATCTCTTCTTCCACATTGGTTTATGGCCAGATTTTCAGGAGAGCTCAACCACAGTAGCTCAAACCACATTTTGAAGATCTGAACAAAAACATTTAAAAATCTTGGAAGCTTAAAAAAAGCCAAAACCATAAACCTGGAAATCTAGTCTGTATTCAGCACTTGACCTATTGTTCCAAGTTATCTCTTTATATGAACTTTTCAAAATCTCCTGCAAGATCTTAAGAAACCTGCTCAGACTGCTTCTGCACAAGTCCTACCCCACTCAAATACATGAGATCCTTAGAACAGCTGAAGAAATCTCAGAGGGAGTTTTTGACACAATAGCTCTTTGTGAAAGATTACTCTTTGGAATATTTCTGTTTCCTACCTCCCCCGTTTTCATCCCTCCATTCTTCCACTGGCATTATTCCTTAGCTAAACTACATGCTGCTCTTCTCCTTTTCCAGCCCACCTTTCAACTCCAAAAAGTACAAGTCCTCTGTCGTCTCAGGTTTTGACAGCTGACATTACAGTCTTTAATTTCCACCTGTTTGTGGAAAGGGTTGAAAGGGATAATTCTGCTTGGTTGAATATGGTGCGAAAGAGCTGTTTGCTCTTCATTTTCCATTCTCCTTCCTGCCCAAGTGGAAGTGGATAAGCATCCCTGATCCATACTTTGTGCTTTTTTACAAATGCTGTCCCAAGTTTTTCCACTGTGAAAACCTGCAGGTTTTTTGGGCAGGAAATGAAGAGATGTGAAGGCAGCCCTATGCTTAAAAGAGAGACAGAAAATTATGAGACCTCTGGAGATCAGTTTTTTTGCTGGACAAGGAAAGTCTGAAAGAGAGACAGCCTATGAGCTAAGACAAGGGAGGTAGGTAACAAGCTGAGAGAGGAAAGCAGATTGTTGATCTCCAGAAGCAATTATGAGACTGACTTTGCAAAGAACATAGAGCGAACAGAACATGCAAGACTGATGTCAGAGGTAATAGAAAAATCAGTCAGTGAGCCTGGATGAGAAGACAAGATGCTCTCTGGCAAATTCCACAGGCTTGTGTTCAGTGGTTTTCTGCACAAATACAGACCAGAAGTAACAATGCAGATAGAGCAGCTCTGCGGAGAGGGACCTGGGTGTCCTGGTGGACGACAGGTTAACCATGAGCCAGCAGTGTGCCCTGGCTGCCAAGAAAGCCAATGGGATCCTGGGGTGCATCAAGAAGAGTGTGGCCA
>Ga0065711_1032096_pt1 | contig 28034 bp, 25 predicted proteins | sample Hoacrofraction12_FD_59098 | JGI IMG/M metagenome (GOLD analysis project Ga0065711, IMG submission 59098) | Hoatzin crop microbial communities from Cojedes, Venezuela - Epithelial fraction 12 v2 (version 2) | ecosystem: Host-associated > Birds > Digestive system > Esophagus > Crop | place...
CTTGCATGGAGAGGATGACTTCGAGCACGCCCGCCGCGCCCATGGTGTGGCCGAAGTAGCCCTTGAGCGAATTGACCGGCACGGAAAGCAGGCCTGCCCGCGCCACGGCGATGCTTTCCATCTCGTCGTTGTAGAGCGTTGCCGTGCCGTGCAAGTTAATGAACGCCAGATGGTTGGCATCATCTTCGCGGCAAACCGCTTGCAGGCAGGCGAGACTGCCCTCAGCCGTGCGCGACGGTCCGCTGATGTGGTTGGCGTCGTTGCGAATGGCGCCCTTGCCCAACTGCCAGCGGTGCGGCAAATCGTTTGCTGGAGCGGCATCGGCGCGCGAAAGCACCATGGCGGCCGCCGCTTCGCCCAGGTTCAGTCCCACGCGGTCGCGGTCGAACGGGCGGCACAGTTCGGGCGACAGCGCCTTGAACGACTGGAAACCGCTGACGATGAAAGGCGATTGCACCTCGGCGCCAACGACAACGGCCACGTCGCACAGTCCGAATTGGAGCGCGCGAGTGGCCGCTATGATTGCACAAAGTCCTGATGTACAGGCATTAGAGATGGTGACGGAGATGTTTGGATTGCCGAAGAAACGGGCAATTTTCTGCGCCGAGACGGTGGGCGAAACGGCAGTTCCGGCGCCTGTTTCGGCAGCATTTTCGGGAGAAAGTGCGAGTTGCTCCACATTGCCCTTCGTGGTGGATATAAAAAAACGGACATTGGGCGCCGAGGCGTCCACGTCCGTTTGCCGCAAAGCCTGTTCGGCAGCGCGGATGGCAAGGGTTTCAAAGCGAGAGAATTGGGGGTTGAGCGGCAGGTTCTGCCAGTCGAAAAGCGAGGCGAAAAACGGTTCTGGCAGCGCCGTGCCGAGCAAACTGCTGTGCGGGGCGAGCGCCGAGCGCCCTTCCACTACGGCGCGGAAGTTGTCGTGCGACGTATTGCCCAACGGCGAAATGATGCTATCTGCCAGTTTTACAACCATTTGTCTGAAGAATTTAGGCGGAAACGTCAGTCATTTTCCGCGAGCCATTTCTTTTTCCACTGCTCAAAAAAGGGCGGATTGACCCACTGCAATTGGCGGTCGCGGTCGAGAAATACCTGAATGCTGCGCCCCGTTGCGAGCAGCGCCTGCGTTTCGTCGTCGCGGATTTCGTAGTCGAAAATGAGTTTTGCGGCCTCCGTCGGGCGGTAGAAGATGTCGATTCTGGGGCGCATGCCGTAAGTGATGGGCGCTTTGTAGTCCATGGAGAGGTGGACAAGCGGCGCGTAGTAGCCGCTATTGAATATGGTGAGATAGCCCAGGCCGTATTTTGCGCCAAAGGCTTCGCGGGCGTCCTCGAAATAGAGTGGGTAACTGCCGTGCCAGGCGATGCTCATGGAATCTACTTCGCTGAAGCGGATGTCAAGGATTTTGGAGGCTTTCAGTTGTGTCATTGACTGCAATTTTGAGTGTTCCCTGCGCAATAATTTCCTCACCGACAAGCACTTTCGCTTCTGCCAGCGTGATGTTCATGAGGTCTTGCAGCACGTTGACTTCGGTGAGAAGCGTTTCGCCGACGAGCGGACTGCGGCGCAGTTGCAGGTCCTTCACGGCGCCGATGAAACCGATGAGCACGGGCTTGTGGAGGATGTATTTGTTGATATAGCCGAGGCGTGCGGCGCAGGTCTGCGCAATGTTCTCAATGATGGCGGTGGTGCTGAGGCGGCCGTCCTTCACAAAGAGCGCGCCGTCCTTAACGGTGAACGCCGTCTGCGTGCGCTCCATGCTGAAGTCGCACAGGCGGTCGATGAAGACGAACGGTTCCTGCTGCGGCAGCAGTTCGTGGATGTCGATGTGGTTGAAATCGTTCATTGCGCTTTCCAGAAATCGTAGTAGTTGAACCATTGCGTGGGAAACTGCCTGACGGTCTGCTCCAACTGCGCTGCAAAAGCATCGGCGAGGGCTTGGTCGGCATGCTTTTCCGCCGTGGCGGAGGCATTGAGTTGCGTGATTTCCACCCGATATTTGCGGATGCCAGTCTTCATCACGAAGATGGTGAGAACGGGCACTTGCCGGCTCGTAGCCAGGCGAAACGGTCCGAGCGGCAGGTGGACCTCGGCGCCGAGCAGTTGGCAGGTCAGCGTGCGCTTGGAACCGAAGGTGCGGTCGGCAGGCAGGCTCACGATTTGCCCTTCCGCCAGGCGGTTGTTGAGCGCGAAAAGGTGGCTCATGTCCTCCGAAACCGGCACCATTTCGATGTTGTTTCCGCCGAGCAGGCGGTTGCGATTCTCCATCACGGCCTTGGCCTCGCCGCCGAAAACCAGTGCGCACATGGGCTTTTTCATGGCCTTGAAGGCATAGCCGGCGAGTTCGTAGTTGCCCACATGGGCGCTGAGCACCACGATGCCCTCGGGCTGGTCGCACAGGTTGAGGAAGTGGTCGTATCCGTGGAGGTCGAACTGGAACTGCTTGCCTGCGTAGGCGGCAAAGCGGTCGATAATCACTTGGCCGAAGCGCACGTGGTTTTTGTAGGTGTTCCAGAAAGCGCGCCACGGTCCGCAGCCCAATCGCAGGCGGAACAGCCGCATCTGCGCCAAGTAGCCGCGGCGGCCGAAGAGCATGCACCACGGCACGACAAACAGCGCCATGCCCAGATAGACGAACCAGAGGGGCATGATGCGCAGTGCGCCGATGAGTTTGCGGTGCATCCACGGCGTGCCCTCGGTGCGGCCAGTCCAGTTGCTGTGCTCCAGCGCCATTGCTTCTGCGGAAAAAGGGTTCAGCGCAGCGCCTTTGCCTCAGGCGAGTTTCTGCTCAATGTAGTCGCAGAACTGGCTGAGCGTCTTCACGCCGGCCATTTCCTCGGGCTTGATTTTGAAGCCGAAATGCTTCTCCACAATCACCACGATATCGACAAAATCGAGGCTGTCGATGCCGAGGTCGTCCTTGAGCAAGGCTTCGGGCGCAATCTTTTCCTCGTCAATTTCGAGGTCCTCAATGAGGAAATCGCGCACTTTCTGTTCAATTTCTTGACGTGTCATTCTTATTGCTTTTGATTAAAATTCTTTCGTTCTGGAATTATGCCTTCCGCAGTTCCACGATGGTGTGCCCCTGCCCCAGTTGGTCGTGCATGGCCACGACGGCAAATCCCGCCTGCTCCACGAGCCGCAGCAGGTCGGCCGAGTGCATCATTTTGCTGTTGCCGTTGGCCATGGCGGTGAAGTAGAGGCTGATTTGCGTGAGGCAAAGCGCGGCGGGTTCAAAGCGCTGGCGGTCCCACAGCGTCTCCATAATATATAATGTGCTGTCGGCGTCCATGGCCTTGGCGGCGCGGCGCAGGATGCTCAGGATTTGCGCTTCGGAAAAGCAGTCGAGGAACTGGCTCATCCACACGGCGTCGAAGTGCTGCTGCGGAAACGCCGTGGCCTCGTCGAGCAGGTTGGTCGGATAGGCATCGATGCGGTCGCTGCCCTCCTTCCCTGCCGTTTGCTGGCGCATCAGGCCGATTTGCTGCGGCAGGTCCATGATGGTGACGCGCACTTGCGGGTCGTGCGCCACGCACTGCAGCGCCCAGCGGCCGGTGTTGCCGCCTACGTCGAGCAGGGTTTTCGGCTGTTTGCTGAAGACGATGCGGAGCGCTTCGCTGAACGAACTGTCGCTGTAGAAATGGTCGAAGGCGAACCAACTCTTCTGCGCCTGCTCCGGCAACTGCGAAAGTCCTTCATAGATGGTCGGCCAGTCGCCAAAATGCTTCAGGCCAGCGGGTTTGCCCTCTTGCAGGGCCTCGTCCAGGCGGAACAGTCCTTGGTAGCAAACGTCGTGGGTGAAGTCGATGTTGACGTTGGTGGCGGGGTCGTTGATGAGGAACCAACCCGTTTTCGACAGCGTGAAGCGGTCGCCGTCAGGTTCCGCCAGCACGATGCCGATGCTCAGCGACGCCTCGAGCAGGCACTTTGCGGCGTAAGTGCTGATGCCGTGCTTGGCCGCCACTTCGTCCACGGTCATGCCGCCGTCGCTGTTGCGCAGGCTTTCCAGGATGCCCCAGCGGAGCATGATGCGCGCCACTTGGAAGGCGAAGGGGGCAAACGCCAGGAATTCCGCCTGCCGCTGGGCCTCGCGGGCCGACAGGTCGTCTTGGCAATAGCGCTGCTGTAGTGCCGGAGAGAGGTTCATGGCTGCGTAATTATTTTAGGAGATTGCGTTTGAGCATGCGTGCCAAGCGCTTGCCGGCGCTGCGAAATCCGTCGCCCCAAAGGTTGCTCATGCTGCCGAACGTGCCGCCCTTGCCCACCACATAGAAGGTGACGACGTCGCGGCCGGTCTGGTTGTCGCGCACCACGCACTCGTCCACTTGGTTGCCTTTGCGGTCCACGCTCAGCGGCCTGAACACGAGGGTGTGGCTCGCCGTGGCGCTGGTGGTGAGCAGAATGCCCGTGCGCTCAAAGGCCTCGTTGGCGGTCATCAGGGTCTCTTTGGCGCGCGGCTTCAACTCGTATTCCCATTCGTGGTCAGCATCCCATTCGGGCTGCGTGGCCTGGCGATAGTCCAACCACTCGTCCACGGTCATGCCGTTGATTTCCACCTGCGTCCAGTCTTCTTGGAAGTGGAGTTTCCTCACGCTTTTCAGGTCGTCGAACGAACCCACCACGGTGGTCACGTCGATGCTGTCGGCGCGCGATTGGGCCATCATGCAGGTGCTGGCGAAGATTGCCGCCAGCAACACGAAGAGTCTTCTCATGGGGTTTCCCTATTTTGGTTTATTTCACTTTCTTAGCGGCCTTTTCGGCTTTCTGCTGCAGTTCAGCGGCTTTCACCTTGGCCTTCTGCGCCTTTTCCTTCTGCTTGGTCAGTTCTTCAGGCGTGGCCGTGCCCTGCATTTCCTCCACCTTGGCCTGCTCTTTCTCAGCCTTTTCAGCGGCTTTCTGAGCCTTTTCCTTGGCGTCCTGGGCGTTTTCTACGGCTTTCTTTTCCTTCTCGGCCTGCTTCTTTTCCTTTTCTGCCTGCTTTTTCTGCTTCTCGGCGGCCTTCTTCTGCTTCTGGGCCTCCTTCTTCTGCTTCTTGGCTGCCTTTTCGGCCTCTTTCTGCTTCTTCAGCTCTTCTTTCTGGGCCTTTTCCACCTTCTTCTGGGCTTTCTCCTCAGCCTTTTGCTGTTTCTCCAAAGCCTTGAGTTCCTTTTGCTTAGCCTTGATGTCGGCATCGGTGACTGTGGTTTGTGCGCTTACGCAAACGGTTGTGGCCAGCAGGGCCAGCAGCATGACGATTTTTTTCATTTTTTCTTTTGTTTTTGGGTTAAAAATATGGTTTTTGTTCTCGTTCTCGGGTCAATTTTCGCCCCATGCGCTGAGCACGAGGGCGGAGTTGGTGCCGCCAAATCCGAAGGAATTGCTGAGCACGTGGCGCAACTCTATGTCCTCCACGGCGGTGTGGGCCAGTTTGAGCGGCGCGCTCCATTCGTCGGGGTGGTCGCAGTTGATGTTGGGCGCAACGAACCGCCCCTGCATCATCAGCACAGAATAGACGGCCTCGCTGGCGCCAGCCATCCAGCACTCGTGGCCGGTCATGCCTTTGGTGGAACTAATCCACGCCTTCTTGCCGCGGAACAGGCGGTCGAGGGCAATGGCCTCGAAATGGTCGCCCTGCGGCGTGCTCGTGGCATGGGCGTTCACGTAGTCAATGTCGTCGGCGGAAAGTCCAGCGTCTTGCAGCGCGCGGGTCATGGCAATGACGCTGCCGTCATCGCTCGGCTGACTGATTCCGCCGCCGTTCGACGAGAATCCGTAGCCCGCCACTTCGGCCAGAATCTGTGCGCCGCGCTGCCGTGCGCTCTCCTCGCTCTCCAGCACCAGTGCCGCCGCGCCGCCGCTGGGGATGAGGCCGTCGCGCTCGCTGTCGAAGGGGCGCGAGGCATGCAGCGGGTCGTCAGCGCGCTTGCTGAAGGCGCCGAGGGCGTCGAACGTGGCCATGGAGTAGAAATTGGTTTCCTGCGCGCCGCCGCAAATCACTGTGTCCTGCAGTCCCTGGCGAATCATCATGGCAGCCAGTCCGATGGCGTGGCTGCCACTGGCGCAGGCCGCGCTCACGCTGAAGTTCACGCCGCGCAGGCCGAAGATGGCACTCAGGTTCATGTTCACGGTGGAGTTCATCGACTGAAAGATGAGGCCGCTGCCGAGCAGGGCGGAATCGTGCTTCTCGTCCATGATTTTCGCCGCCTCAATCACGGGCTTGGCGCTGGAATCGTTGCCGAAAATCACGCCCACCTCGTGGCTTTGCAAGTATTCCGCGTCCATGCCGGCCTGCTCAAAGGCCTGGCGCGCCGCCATGTAGGCATACTCTGCCTCCTCGCTCAGCCCCACGCGCAATCGCCTGTGCAGCAGGGGCTTCAGGTCGGGGCGCGGCACGATGCCCGTCAGGGGCGACTGATAGCCGTAGCCCACGCGCGCCTCCTCCACGCCAATGCCGCAGCGGCCCTGGCGCAGCGACTCCGCCACGCTCTCCAGGCTTTGTCCCAGGCACGACCAAATGCCCATGCCGGTTATCACCACTTTTCTTTCCATCGCTCTATATTATATATAATGTGTGCGGATGCCCGCGTTCCTTTCGCGGTGCAAAGATACAACTTCGCGCACCCGTTTTCCAAATTTTTCGGCAGAAAATGTTACGAAACGCCCGTTTTCATGTGTAGAGGCCGCCGTTCACCTGAATGACTTGCCCCGTGATGTAGGCCGCGTCGTCGCTGACGAGGAAGGCGACCGCGCCGGCCACTTCCTCGGGCTTGCCAAAACGGCCCAGCGGCACGAGTTTGCTCAGTTCTTTCTCATCGAGGTCGGCGGTCATGTCGGTGCTGATGAAGCCCGGCGCCACGGCGTTCACGGTCACTTTCCTTTGCGCCACTTCCTGCGCCAGCGCCTTGGTTGCGCCGATGAGCGCGGCCTTGGCGGCCGAATAGTTCGCCTGGCCCGGCAGGCCCTTGATGCCGCTCAGAGAGGCGATGTTCACCACGCGCCCGCCGCGCTTCGTGAGCATGTTCTTCAGCAGGCGCCGCGTGAGGTAGAAAAAGCCGTTGAGCGTGGTGTCGAGCACCTGCCGCCAGTCGTCGTCCTGCATGAAAATGAGCAGGTTGTCGCGGCGGATGCCGGCGTTGTTCACCAGCACGCCGATGTAGTCGTCGGGGTGCGCCTCCTGCCACTGCTCCAGCGCCGGCTCAATCTGCTGCGGGTCAGCCACGTCGAAGGGCAGCAGTTCGGCCGTGCCGCCGGCGAGTTGAATGTCGCGCAGCGTCTCCTTCGCCGCCTCCTCGTTGCTTCGGTAATTGATGATGACGGGCAGGCCGTCCTTCGCCAGCCGCTGGGCAATGGCCTTGCCGATGCCGCGCGAAGCGCCCGTGATGAGTGCGTATTTCATAATGTCCTCTTTGGTGCAAAGGTACGAAAAATTTCGTTTCCCCACGCACTTGCCGCGGAAAATGTTGCACAACCTGCCGTTTCAGTAGCGAAGGGATGCTGCCATCGTCCGTACGATTTGCTGCGGAACGACATCTCGTAGCGCGTCATTTGGCGCGGGCGATGCTTTCGCGATACTGCCGGGGCGAGACACCGAGGTGCTCCCTGACGAATTTGCCGAAGAAGGCGAGCGTGGGGAAACCCATGTCCATGGCGATTTCCTTGATGGTCAGTTCGGAGTAGCGGAGTTGGCGCTCAATGGCGCGCAGGGTGTACTGGCGGATATAGAAGAGCGGCGGGTGCCCGCTTGCCTTGCTGATGACGCGTGAAAGGTATTTGGGCGTGATGTTCATGGACTTCGCCACTTCCCCCACGCTGCGGATGCGGCCTCCTCCCTGTGCCAGGATTTCGAAGAACTGGCGCGTGAGCAGTGCGCTTTGCGTGACTTCGGCGCTCGGCATGCCCGCTTCGGCATCGCCGTTTCGCTCGCTCACCATGGCCATAAATTCAAACACAAGCGTTTGGCATAGCAGGTGGATGATTTCCTTGCGGTAGGTTCGGTGCTCTTCCTGCACATGCTGGATGATTAGTTTCAGGTACGCGCTAATGCTTTGCTGCTGCTGAGGAGTGGGCGTGAAGATGGGTTCGCGCATGATTCCCTCCGCGCTGAGCCAGGCGCTTTTGACCAGCGCGGGAATGTCTTCGAGCAGGTGCCATGAGAAGCCCACGATGCAGAGGGTGAGGTCGGGCGAGACCACGAGGTCGTTGATGGGCGCATAGTCGGGGCAGAGCGCGCATTGTCCCGCCTCGATGCGCATTGGCGCCTGCTCCAGCATGTAGGTCGCTTTGCCGCTTTTGCAGAAGAGCAGCAACTCCATGTTGAGCGGTTCGCCAAGGAGTTCGCTGGGCATCTTGCTGGCGTTGCTGATGATGAAAAGGTCGTCGTCGATGTAGTCGAACAGTTCCTTGCTGAGGTCGGTGATGCACTTTTCCATTTCAAATATTTCTTTTGCCTGCAAAGTTATGCGTTTTTTCCAGATTCAGTATTCTAAATTTCCTTTTTTGTGCTGTTTTTCTTCTCTATGGGCGTTTTTGGCTGCGTTTTTGCGAAGAATAGAACACTGAGGAATGGGAAAAACTCACTACCTTTGCGCAAAAATCAGTGACAGATATGGAACAGCATGTAAGTGTTTCGCCCAATTCGGGGCGGCAGTTTGAGTTGGATTTCGCGAAGTTTGCGGCGATTGTTTTCATGGTGCTCGTACATTGCTACGACTACTCATCGCTCTATCTTTCGCCGCAGTTGGACGGTTCGGGCGTTGCAGCCGCCACGTCGCCATGGGGCACGCTCATTGAGTTTCTTGGCGCGCAACCAGCAGCGCCCGTCTTCATGTTTTGCATGGGCGTGGGCCTGGTTTACACACGCCATGGTTCGGCGGGCGAATTTGCGCGGCGCGGCGTGAAACTGCTCGTGACGGGCTATCTGCTCAACCTCTATCGCACGGCCATCGTGGGCCTTGGCGTGCTCTCTGGGGCGCTGGGCGACATGGCGCCAGGGGGTCTGCTGGCGGCATTTGCCCTTTGCGTGGACATCCTGCCCTTCGCTGGCCTCGCGTTCCTCTTCTTCGCGCTGCTAAAGCGCCTGAACGTGTCGCACACCTGGGCGGCGGCCATCGTGCTTCTGCTGCTCATTCTGGCACAAATGCTGCCCTCTGTGGGCGGCGGCGAGCGCTGGTATTGCTACCTGGCAGGCCTGCTGTGGTACCAAAACGACTTCACTTCATTCCCGCTGCTGCAGTGGCTGCCGTTCCCCATGGCGGGCGTGATTTTCGGAACGAAACTGAAGGCGGTGCAGTGCAAGCGCCAACTCTATCTTGGCGCCCTGGCCGTGGGGGCCGCACTCTTCGGCGCAACCACCGCCGTGGCTTTGTGGCGAGGCGACGACTTGGGCACTTTCTTCACCTCCAACTATTTCAATATGAACCTGTTGCGCGCAGCGTGGTCGCTCGGCATCGTCCTCATGCTGCTTCCTGCGTACTATTTTCTGGTGGGAAACCTTGGCGACGGCAAGTTGCGGCAACTGGCCACGTTTTGCAGCCGCAACATCAACGACATCTACCTGTGGCAGTGGATTCTCATCACGCCCATCGCGGCATTGGCCATCGTGCTGCTGCCCATCGACGCCTACTGGAAACTGCTCATTGAGGCGGCGTTCGTGCTCTGCGCCTGCATCCTGATTGTGAACTGGCGCAAAAGGAAGGCTTGACGCGCTACGAGATGCCGTTTCGCAGCAAATCGCCGCAGGCGCTGCGCACTTCGTCGAAGATTTCGCGGCAGCGCTGCGCCTTCATTTTGATTTTCGTGCCAACGGCAATGAGGTCGGCGAGCGTGGGATGCCCCGTGCCGTTCGCGGAAGTGGCATGCTCGCCGTTGTAGCCTTCGGTGCAAAGCGTCAGGTCGTAGGCCGGCGCCAAGTGCCAGCGCGCGCCGCCGTTCGCCTCGTGCCGCACCAGGAAACTGAAGTTCTTGCAGTGGTCGTCCTTATTGTCGGTCAGGTAGTTGAACACCATGCGGCGGAACATCTCCTCCACGTCGCGCGCGTCCTGCGTGATGTAGCCTGTGAGCGCCAGCAGGTTGCTGTAGTCGAGCGTGAGGTTGCTGAGCGACATGCAGAGCAAGGCGCCCGCCGTGGCCACGTGGACGCGCTGCCCGTCGGCGTCGATGTCGAAGCGGCGCGAGGCGAAATAGCGCCCGTTCATCAGTTTGAAGTCTGGCACGCTGATGCCGCACCGCCGCGCCGTTTCGTTGTAATGGAATTCCTGCGCGCCCATGTCGTGCGGGTCGTAGGTGTGGCGGAATTTCACGAGCCAATGGCCGTCGGCATCGCTGAACACCGCCTTGGGCCGCGCGCCGCCGCTGTTGCCGCTGCGGTAGAGCAGCAGCCCCGCGTCGGTGTCCTGCTGTTCCTTCAGCACCTCAAGGGCTTTCGCCTGAAGCACATCCAGGTCGGTCAGGTTTTCGCCCGCCGGCAGCAGGGGCGCCGCGGGCTCGTAGGTCAGCGCGCCCATGCCGCCGTCGCCCACGAGGCTGAGGCGGTCGAGCGCCGAGAGGTCTGCGTCGTTGATGCCGCTCCGCAGAAGGGTTTTGTGGAGCAGATAGCGCCCGTAGCCGTCGGGCAGGCTGTCTTCGAAAATGCCGAAATTGCCGTGGAACGGCTGCGGCGGCGCGATGAAAAGCCCTGGCCTGAGCGGCAATTCCAAGGGCGAAATGCTGAATCCGTCGGCCAGCCAGCCTTTGTCGTACTCAAAAGCGCACAGGCGGTTGTCGGGCGTGAACGAAAGGGTGCCCACGCGCCGGCCGCGATAATTCACATGGAGCGTTTCCGTTTTCTTCATAGCCTATGCGCCTTCTTTTTGCCCGCGTTCCGGCGGATTTGCATCAGTTCCTCCATCGTGGAATATTTGGGCTGCGACAGCAGGTTTTTCACCTCCGCCGCATAGCCCAGCGCCATGACGATGCTGATGAAATTGCCCAGCGAAATCAGCCCTTTCTGCTCAAACCGCACGATGTTGCTCACGGCCACGCCCGACTGCTCCGCCACTTGCTCGCGCGTCAGGTTCTTCTCAATGCGCCGCTGGCGGAAATCGTGGGCGAGCCTGCTGGAAATATCGTCCGCATTGTCAAGCGTATAGCCCTCCAATACTGACAATATATTGTTAGTTGCCATTTCCATTGCTCAGAAACGAATTAAATATTATCAGTTGCAAAGGTAACTAAAATTCCTCATCTAAGCAAGCAATTCGCCAAGAATCGTTCGATTTGTCTGCGCGAGTCTTTTGTGATGCCGCGGAAAATGCGTAACTTTGCCAAAGTTTCAACAGCGGAAATTGCAAAAATCGCCCATTTCATCGGGAAAAATCGCCCATTTCATCGGGAAATTTTCCACTTTTTCCGAACGAATGTGGGCAAAAAAAATACGCATCTATGGAGCAACAGCAAATCAGTTGGCAGCAGGCCGTGGCGTGGCTCGGCGGCGAGCAAATCAGCATTTCGCCTGAGCAGATGGCGCAGGTGGAGCAGTGCTACGAATTCCTGCGCGATTTCGCCAACGAAAAGGTCATCTACGGCATCAACACCGGCTTCGGGCCCATGGCGCAATGGCGCGTGAGCGACGAACACCTTAAGGAATTGCAGTTCAACATCATACGCAGCCACGCCACGGGCATGGGCGAGCCGCTGAGCGACTTGCAGGTGCGCGCGGCCATGATTGTGCGCCTCGGAACCCTGCTGCAGGCACGAAGCGGCGTGCATCCCGACACCATACGACTGCTCGTGGGCATGCTCAACTGCGGCATCTATCCCCGCATCCCCCGCCACGGCAGCGTGGGCGCGAGCGGCGACCTCGTGCAACTGGCCCACCTGGCGCTCGCCATGATTGGCGAAGGGCAGGCGCACCTCGGGGGCGAATGGATGCCAGCGGCGGAAGCGCTGCAAAAATGCGGGCTCCAGCCGCTGAAAATACACATCCGCGAAGGCCTCTCGCTCACCAACGGCACGAGCGTCATGACGGGCATCGCACTCGTCAACCAACTGCAGGCGGAGCGGCTGCTCGGAGCCGCCGTGCTGGCCAGCGTGTGGATGAACGAAATCGCCGCGTCATACGACGACTGGATGGCGGAACCGCTCAACGCCGTGAGGCGACACCCCGGACAGCAGCGCGTGGCGCAGATGATGCGGAGGCTGGCACAGGGCAGCCAGCGGCTCGTGAAACGCGAGCACGCGCTCTACAACGGACCACACACGGAGGCGACCTTCGAGCACAAAGTGCAGGCCTACTACTCGCTGCGCTGCACGCCACAAATCCTCGGGCCCATCGACGACGCACTCACGCAGTCGCGAACGCTCATTGAGGAGGAAATCAATTCGGCCTGCGACAACCCCATCATCGACCCCCTGAACCGCAACGTGTGGCACGGCGGAAACTTCCACGGCGACTACATTTCGCTGGAGCAAGACAAAGTGAAAATCGCGCTCGTGCGCCTCACCATGACCGCCGAAAGGCAACTCAACTACCTGCTCCACCACCGCATCAACGACATCCTGCCGCCGTTCCTCAACCGCGGAACGCTCGGCCTGAACTACGGCCTGCAGGCGTCGCAATTCACCGCCACCAGCACCACCGCAGAGTGCCAAACGCTCGCCATGCCAAACTACGTGCACTCCATTCCCAACAACCACGACAACCAGGACATCGTGTCCATGGGCACCAACACCGCCCTACTCACGCAGCAAGTCATCGACAACGCCTTCCAAGTGCTTAGCATTCACTTCGTTGCACTCGCACAGGCCACAGACTGCCTCGCCATTGCGCCGATGCTCGCACCGGCCACGCGCCGCGCCTACGAACTGGTGAGAAAACTCTCGCCCGAACTCATTGCCGACCGACCGCTCACGCCCGAACTGCAGGCCGTGGAGCAACTGCTGCGCCAAGGAATTCCGCTCACCAACGACCTGGAACAGGCATGATAGGAACCATCGTCAACACCGCCGCCATCGCCCATTTCCTGCAAAGCCGCTACCCCGTCCTCTTCTTCCTGCTCAAAGGACTCTTCCTCGGAAACGCCTGAAGCATTTCCGTCAACACCATTATCTATATCATCGGGGGCGCCAACCCCATTATCTATATCATCGGGGACGCCAACACCATTACCTATATCATTGGGGGCGTCAACACCATTATCTATATCATTGGGCTCGTCACCCCCTCCCTTTTCGGGGAGGGGGCTGGGGGGAGAGGCTTGAAAGTCAAACGCCACCTCCGCCAGTTCCCGCTTCAGCCGCTTCGACAGATTGTAAATCACTCGCCTGCAGCGTATTCCGCTGGCGTTGCAGTCCTCATTCGTCGCCCCCGCCTTGCACGAAAACGACACGCGGAACGTGCCGAGCGGCCCCAGTTCCACTACATGCCCGTTAAACAGAAAATTCTGAAACGTCTTCATGATGGCGAAGAACGCATACGCCAAAACGCCCTGGTCGATGCCGCTATTCTCCGCCGCCCGCGCCAAAATCGTCTCCGTATCAATCCTTGAATAAGTCACTGGCCGCGCCACAAACAGCGTCTGCCCCGTCACCCCGATGTACTTCTCGCGGACAACCGCATTAATAATACCCTTGCTCATTTTCAAATTAACAATTAACAGTTAACAATTAACAATTGCTTGCCGCCTGGGCAAACTTTGTCGGTTCATAACTCACAATTTTGCTTTCGCGGTGCAAAGATAATATATAAGGAGTGCCGCTTCCAAATTCCCGCTGCAAAAAATTTTCGTTTTAGGTTGAACGACTTTCTCCCCAACTTGAACGGCCTGCGCTCCAAGTTGGCGGAGCCATTCTCCAACTTGCACGCCGCCCGCTCCAACCTGAAAATCGGCGGAAATCGCCAAGCAAATCCGCCCGTGCCAATTGTTCATTGTTAATTGTTAATTGCAAAACGATGCCCTTCGTTTTCGGAAAGGAAGGGCGTCGTTTCTCAAAACGAAGGGCATCCTTTTTTGCAGGTGCGGGGAGTGTTGCAAAAAAAGCGGCGCGGCTCGGGGGGGGTGAGCTGCGCCGGATGAGGGGGCGTTTCAGGGTGAAACGAAGGGTATTTCCTGAAATGGAGCAGGATTTTTCAGGCAGGAATGTGGGTGGTGCCTGAAGGGGCGTGCGCTATTGGTAGTGGAGGGCGCCGGCTTTCTCGTGGTAGGAGTGGTCCTTGGGGAAGAGGTCGCCGTCCCAGGCTTTTTTCGAGGTCCAGCTCTCCTGCGGGTCGGTCCAGAAGGGGTGGTCGGCGGGCAGGCCGAGGGGCAGGAATGCAAGGGATGCCATGTATAGGCTGCCGTTGTCGGTGTAAACGTTGGCGAGGTCGGGCTGGTGGCTGTTGAAGCCGAGGGTGAGGTAGCCTTTCTCGTTGTAGTTGCGGTTGTCGCCAAACATGCGCTGGAGGACTGCTGTGAGGGCGGCGCGCACTTGTCCGCGGCTGAGTTCCTGTGGCAGTTGGTCGTGCCAGGCGAGCATGGCGAGGGGTTGCATGGTGGCGGTGCGGTAGGTGATGGAGCGGCCGAAGACGGGGAATGTGCCTTCGGGCGAAATGAGTCGCTCGAGGATGACGCCGAAGCGTTTCATGCGCGTCCAGGCGGTCTGGTAGCCGCATCCGGCATAGTCGGGCCGCTTGCCGCCATCGGTGAGTTCGCTCACGCACTCCACGTACATGGGTTGTATGACGAAGGAGTTGTAGTAGTCGAAGCAGAAGTCGATGCCATCGCTGTACCAGCCGTCGCCGACGTACCATTCGTTGATTTTGCGGAGGGCGCTGCTGATGCGGTAGTGGTCGCCGGAGTGGTTGGCTTTTTCGAGGAAAGTCTCGATGGTTGCAGTGAAGAGGAGCCAGTTGGTATAGAGCGGATTGATGCGTCGCAGGGCGGTGAAGTTGTCGATGTAGCGCTGCTTGGTGAGGCTGTCGAGGGGTGTCCAGAGGGTGTCGTAGGCGCGGAGGAAGCTTTCGGCGACGTAGGCGGCATCGACGAGTGTCTGGAAGTTTTCTTCCCAAAGGAGCCGGTCGGGGCTGTTGGGGTCAACGGCCTGGGCGTAGGCCTGCAGCGCCCACTCTCGGAGCTGGCTGCGCTGCTTGCTTTCGGCGGTGGCGTCGTCGGGGAGCGAGAGCCAGGGGGCGAGACCGGCCATGAGTCGGCCGAAGCATTCCATGTAGCTGACGCGGCGGTCGCGCCCATCCCATGTGGGACTGAGCTCGAGCTGCATCTCGGCCTGCAGCTTGCCTTGGCTCATGTTGCGCAGCACGGGCTCGGCCATTTGCCAGAGCATGCTGCACCACACGGCGCGGTCGTTTTGCGGCGCCTTCTCTTTTTTCTTCGCGCTGGCGGGCAGGGCGAGAAGGAGAAGGAGGAGGATGGCAGCGACTTTCTTGCTCATGATTTACAATGTGTTAGGTTTACTTTTTGAGTGCCTTCACCACTTTGCCCATGTACATGTGGTGGACGCCTGCGGGGAAGTCGGCGTAGAGTTCGCTGGGCACTTGGCCCATGCCTTCGGTTTGGAAGGGGGCGCGGTACATGATTTCGCACTCGAGGACCATGGTCGCCTCGTCGAAGTAGGGGGCGCCGTTGTCGGTGTAGCGGGTGTGGAGGCCGAACTTTTCCGCCTTGTTCTCATCGCGGCCGCTGTGCGAGCCCATGTATTGCAGGATGTCCTTGTGGTCTTTGTCGAAGGCCATGACGGTGAAGTGCGTGGCCTTCTCCATATAATTAAAGGTGTGGCGGCCTTCAGCCACATAGACTGTGACGACGGCGTCTTGGCGCCAGATGTTGCCGAGGGCGCCCCAGCCGATGGTCATTTCGTTGAAGTCGGCCTTGTTGTCGGGGTCTGCGGCAGCAAGGAGCAGGCCGTCGCCCTTGAAGAACTGGAAGGGGTTTTGGCGGAATTCGCGCTGCACGTCGAACTCGGCGAAGTCCTTGGGTTGCTCAACGGCAGGCTGCAGCGGGGCATCGCCGAGGGTTCCGCCGAAGGCGTTGTAGGAGACGTTTGCGGGGTTCCACTTGTCCTTGGGCGCGGGGTTTTCGGCGGGATAGCCCACGAGCAGGTTGGCCATGGGGATGATGTTGTCGGGCAAATGGAGCACGTCGATGAGCTTTTGGCAACGGTCGGGGTCGGGATAGACGCCGGTCCACACGGCACCGAGGCCGATGGCGTGGGCTGCGAGGAGGATGTTCTCGGCAGCGGCGCTGGCGTCTTGCACCCAGAAGGCCTGGGCAAGACCGGGCAGGGCCTTGGTGGTGTCGCCGCAGACGATGATGGCGAGGGGCGCGCTGGCGGTCTGTCCGCCGATGGCCTGGAGGGTGGCCTTGTCGTTGACCACGACGAAGTGCCACGGCTGCTTGTTCACAGCGGTCGGCGCGGCCATTCCGGCGCGGAGCAGGGTTTCAATCTTGTCGTTTTCCACGGGTTGGTCGGCATACTGGCGGATGCTGGTTCGGGTCATGATGCTGCTGACGATGGAGTCTTGGAGTGCTTCGGCGCTCACGCTTTTGCCGCCGGAGAGCGCCATTTTGCCGCAAAGCAGCAGGAGCGCTGCGGCCAGAACGATGATGAGAAGGGTTGTGGGTTTCATATTTTTTTTAGTTTATGAGTTAATAAGTTTTTAAGTTTTTGAGGTGTACTCATTTGCTGTTTTGCGCCACTTTGAAGAGGGTGCCGGTGGGGCAGACGAAGCGGCAGTAGGGACGGGGGATGAAGATGGCCAGCACCAGCATGAGCAGCGCCAGGGCAATGACTACCACGCTGGCGCTCTGGAAGATGAAGGCGGTGAAGAGTTCGTAGTCCATCCACTCAAACCACACGCCGGCGAGCATGAGCAACATGAGCGCGGCCCAGAGCAGTTGGCGGAAATAGGTGAGGACTTTCACTGTGGTTTGCCCCATCTTCAGTTTCTGCTTGGAGCAGCGGCCCATGAGTTCCTGCGCCGAGCCGAGCGGGCAGACGTGCAGGCAGTAGTGGCTTTTCTTGCCGAAAAGGGGGAAGATGAAGGCCACGACGAGCATGAGGATGGGCACGAGCGCCGACCAGTCGGTGAAGCCGTTGGCGGCATAGCGCATGAAAAGGGTGTAGTCGAGGAACGTGCCGGCCCAAAGTCCCAGCACGCCCACGTTGAGCAGCAGCTGAATGGTGCGCAGCGGTTTGCTTTTCGTGATGAGCGGCACGACGGCGGCAAGCAAAACCACCACCAGACTGGCCAGCAGTTTCCAGCTGAACGGCAGTTTCCGCTGGGCATCGGGGCTCTGCGACTGCACGAAAGCCATGCCGCGCTGCAGGTTGTCGATGATGGCATTGCTGGTGAAAGTGGCGCCGCTCACGGCATCCACGGGCTCGGCAAGCGCTTCGGCCGGCGTTTTGCCCACCCAGCGGTCGAAAAGCACTGCGGCACGCTCAAAGAACGACGGCGTCTCGGCGTTGCGGGGCGAGGCAATGGCGGTGATTTTGCCGTCTTTCATGGTGATGACGAGGGGCACTTGCCCGCCGTATCCCTCGCGGCCCTTGCCCAGCGCCGCGGTGTTGAGTTGCACGGAGCCATCAGGCAGCGTGGTGAGTGTGTCGATGCCGCTTTCGGCCTTCGCCGCTGGCGCAACGGGGCGCAGCTGATGGCCCAGCACTTTGCCGTCGCGCTGAATGGCGGCGGCGAGCAAAACCAACACGCAGGCCAAGAGCGTGAACAATTGTTGCAGACGTTCTGTACGTTTCATATATATAATTATGGTGTGTTTTCTTTGGAAAAATGATGCCTCAGGGGCGGAGTTGCAGCTCCACGGGGCAGTGGTCGCTGCCAAAAATCTCGCTGTGTATGGCAGCGCTGTCCAACTGCGGCGTCAGGCGATTGGACGTCAGGAAATAGTCGATGCGCCATCCCGCATTGTTTTCGCGGGCATGGAAGCGGTAGCTCCACCAGGAGTAGGCGCCGGCGAGGTCGGGATGGAAGTGGCGGAAAGTGTCGGTGAAGCCGCTCTGCAGCAGGTCGGTGAACTTGCCGCGCTCTTCGTCGGTGAAACCCGCGTTGCGGCGGTTCGTCTTCGGGTTCTTGATGTCGATTTCCTCGTGCGCCACGTTCATGTCGCCGCAGGCAATGACCGGCTTCTGCTGGTCGAGCCGCAGCAGATGCTCGCGGAACGCGTCGTCCCACGTCATGCGGTAGTCCAGCCTGCGCAGGCCGTCCTGGCTGTTGGGCGTATAGACGCAGACGAGGAAAAACTCCGGCATCTCAAGCGTAATCACGCGGCCCTCGCGGTCGTGCTCCTCAGCGCCCATGCCGTAGGTCACGCCCAGCGGCTGGCGCTTGGTGTAGATAGCAGTGCCGCTGTAGCCCTTCTTCTCGGCATAGTTCCAGAACGACTGGTAGCCGGGGAACTGCAAGTCCAGCTGCCCCGCCTGCATCTTCGTTTCCTGCAGGCAGAAGAAATCGGCGTCAAGGTCCAGGAAAGCCTGCTCAAAACCCTTGCCGCAGCAGGCCCGCAGCCCGTTCACGTTCCAAGAAATGAACTTCATTTGTCCTTCAGTTCAAGGGCCTCGAGGATGTCGTCCTTGTCCATCGTGAAGATGTGGTCGAACAGCCCGAGCGAAACAATCCGCTTCTCGCCGTCCACCTTCATTCGGCACACGCTGAAAAGCTTGTAGCTCTGATAGTCCAGCTGCGTGTTGAGCACCGTCGAGGCGCCCCACGCCGTCACGCTCTTCACGATGTCGGTCAGCGCATTGTCCGGCACATCCTTCTGGTCGGAATACTCGTCAACGGCGCCGCGCACCGCACTCTTGATGGCGTCCTCGTGCTTGTCCTTCTCCGGGCAGGTCATGTAGGCGCCAACCAGCGCCGCTGCCACGATGAGCAGAAACAGAAACTTCTTCATAAGTCCTTCGTTTTTGCGCCGCAAAAGCGGCAAAAAAGCGGCGGCCACGGCTGGATTTCCCAGCAGCAGGCCGCCGCGCATTCGTTATTATTTCACGTATTCCGAAAGGTCCGTCAGGCGCATGTCGCCCTTGCGCAGGAACGTGTCGTGCATGGCGAACGCAGCGCTCAGCTTGTGGCACGTGTGGCCCTTGTCGGCAATCTTCAGATAGTCCCACAGCAGCTGCTTATAGTCCGGGTGAGCGCAATTCTCAATGATGAGCTTCGCGCGCTCCATCGGGCTCTTGCCGCGCAGGTCGGCCACGCCCTGCTCCGTCACAATCACGTTCACGTCGTGCTCCGTGTGGTCCACATGCGAGCAGAACGGCACGATGGCGCTGATGAGGCCGCCCTTCGCCACGCTCGAGCAAGTGAAAATCGAGATATAGGCATTGCGCTCAAAGTCGCCGCTGCCGCCAATTCCGTTCATCATCTTGCCGCCGTAGAACTGCGTAGAATTCGCGTGCCCGTAAATGTCCACCTCAATCGCCGTGTTGATGGCAATCACGCCCAAGCGGCGAATCACCTCCGGATTGTTCGAAATCTCCGACGGGCGCAGCACCAGCTTGTCCTTGAAGAAATCCATGTCGTCGTAAATGCCCTGCAGCACCTCGTTCGTCACCGTCAGCGAGCAAGTAGAAGCGCTCGTCACGCGGCCCCGGCGCATCAAGTCAACCACAGCGTCCTGAGTCACCTCCGTATAGACCGTGAACGGCGGAACCTCCTCATCATTGCCCAGCGCGCCAAGAATGGCATTCGCCGTGCTGCCCACGCCGCTCTGGAACGGCAAGAACGTCTTCGGAATCACACCGCGGCGCATGTCATTCAGCAAAAACTCAGCCACATTCCAGCCAATCTTGTCCGTCACAGGGTCACTGTCCTTGAAAGACCGCGCCTCATCCGGCAAATTGCACTCCACAACGCCCACAATCTTCTTCGGGTCCACCTGCACGTATGGCGTGCCGATGCGGTCGTTCGGATGAATAATCGGAATCGCCTGGCGCTGCGGCGGGTCAAGCGGCTCATACACATCGTGCAGGCCAATCGACTTCGGGCTGTGGAACGCATTCAGCTCCAGAATCACACCCTTCTTCGCCAGCCGCGCAGCCGTAGGCGCAATGCCACCAGCCGCCGTCAGGTAAATCTTGCCGTCCTCATCGTAGGCGCAAACCTCAAGAATGGCCCAGTCCACCTCGCCCAGGAAACCATAGCGCAGCTCCTGCGCCATCTGGCTCAAGTGAATGTCATTGTAGGCAATCTCGCCCGCGTTCACATGCTTGCGAAACGTAGCGTTCGTCGTGTAAGGCGCGCGGTAGCGGATGGCCTGCGCGTCGCTCAGCACACCGTCGCAGCTCTGCCCAGTGCTCGCGCCCGTGAAGATGCCAATCTGATACGGGCGGCCCGCAGCATGCTCAGCCTCAGCCACTTTCGCAATTTCCGCCGTCACCGCCTTAGCCGTGCCAGCCGGAGTAAAACCACTCAAGGCGATATTGTCGCCATGCTTAATCAGTGCGGCAGCCTCAGCCGCAGTCAGTTTCGTAAATGCCATAGACTCTTTTTATTACGTTTTATTCTTTTGATTGATTGCAACTTTCCTTTGAAGAAACAAACACATTTCCGCTGCAAAGATAGCAAATCATTTCCAAAACACCGCACATTTCCCGCCCTTTTGTGCCATCCACGCGCCGAAAAACCCACCCCCGCCCCATACGATTAAAATAAAAGGGAAGGCAGACGCTCCGCAAAATTCTCAATTCTACCTTTCAAAATTCTCAATTCTCCTTTCCAAAATTCTCAAAAGTAGCCGCCAAAATTCTCAATTTGGATGTTTTGGGACGGGGAAAAGGGCGCAAAAGGGCAGAAAATTATACTTGCGATTTTGCGCATAACTTCTCAGCGGGCCACGGAACCATTTTCCGCCGATATTGGCGATGTCATAAAAGGAAGACCTTCGTTTTGCAAAAAGAAGGGCATCTTTTTCGAAAACGAAGGGCTTCGTTTTGGAAAAACTCCCTGCGGGGGTGATTTTGCGCCGCCGCGGCTTTTAACATTGTTTAATTTTTTAAGTTAAATTGCGCGGTGTCCATCGGCCTGACGGCCGAGCTCCTACACATGTTCCGGAGCATTATAGCCCAAGACTTGCCACAGACGACTATCCCCCAGTCGACTCGCAAGCTGCGCTTGCTCGCATGACTGGGGGTTAAGTAGCCGCTTCGCGGCATGCGACCCTTCCAGGGTCGTGAGTTAGTGCCCTTTCAGGGTCAGAGTCACCACACGCTTGCCACGTGCCTTACCCTTTCAGGGTCGTGAGTTAGTGCCGCGTCTGGCAGTGCTCCCCTCCCTTTTTGGGGAGGGGCTGGGGGAGAGGCTTCTTTTCCTCCCCTCCCCTTTGGGGTGCTTTTGGCTGGCCCCTACTGCTGCAGTGCTTGCTGCACTTGGTCGCGGTAGGTGCGGCTGACGGTGATGTGGGTGATGCGGTCGAAGGGCGGGAAGAAGCGGCAGCGGGCGTTGTCGAGTTCTTGCAGGTAGTGGAGGTTGACGATGGCGCTGCGGCTCACTTGCACGAACTGGGGGGCAAGGGCGAGGAGGTCGTCGGCATTGACGCCTTTGCGCAGGCGGACGGGGTCGGGAAATGTGTCGGCCAGTGCGGTCCAGTTGCGCTGGCGTGCGTTGTATTCGAAGCAGCAGATGTCGGGGAGGCGGAGGCTGACGTAGCGGTTTTCGGGCAGGAGGAGGTTGTCGAGGGGCATGTTGGGCGTGTTGGTGGCGATGGGGCGTATGCCAGCGGGCATGATGGCGCGCTTGACCACGGTGTGGAGTTCGGCGGGGTCGATGGGTTTCTGCAGGAAGTCGAATGCGGAAGCGCGCAGTGCGTCGATGATGTAGCGCTGGTGTGCGGTGTAGATGACGACTTTGGCGTTGGTTTCGTTGCTGGGCTGGATGACGTTGTTGAGGAGGTCGATGCCGGTGGTGTCGGGCAGTTCCACGTCGAGGAAGACGAGCTGGGGGTGGAGGCGCATCAGGAGCGCGAGGCCTTCGCCGGCGGTGTCGGCTTCGCCCGCCATGTAGATGTGGTCGGCGTAGTGCGCGCGGAGGAGCTGCTTGAGTTCGGTGCGCGCGGCGCGGTCGTCGTCGATGATGATGGCTTTTATCATTGCAGGATGTCGGGTGTTTGCAGTTTTTTGGGCAGTGTGAGTGTGGCGGTGCAGCCGCAGGTGCGGTTGTCGCTGTCGTGCTGGTTTTGTATGTTGAGGTGGAGGTGCTGGTCTTCGGGCGCTTGCTCGTTGAAGATGCTGATGGAGTTGCGGATGATGCCGAGTCCGACTTTGCCGTTAGGCGTTGCCGCAGCGGCTTTGGCGTTGAATCCGCTGCCGTTGTCCATGACTTTCACTTCCACTTGGTCGCCCAGGTCGATGAGTGCGATGCGCAGGCGCTTGTCGCCGTCTTTGGCGCGCAGGCCGTGCTTGATGGCGTTTTCCACGAGTATTTGTATGAACATGCTGGGCACTTGCACGGTGTCGAGCAGTTGGGTGTCGGGGATGTCCTTTTCGTAGGAGAAATCGGGACCGAGCAGGGGGCGCTCCACGTCCACATAGTTGTCGACGAATGCGAGTTCTTCGCGCAGGCTGATGGTTGTGCGCTGCGTGTTGTCGAGGTTGGCGCGAATGAGTTTCACCACGCGCATCATCTGCTCCTTCTCCTGCGGGTCGGCCTTGGCCATTTCGTTGTTGAGGACGTTGAAGATGAAGTGGGGCGAAATGCGGTTGCGGTTGTTTGCGAGGCGGAGTTTGAGTTTCTCGAGTTCGTTTTGCAGGCGCTTTTTGCGGTGCAAGAGTGCCTGGAGGGCGAGGAGGAGGGCGAGGATGATGGCGAGCGCGCTGACGGCGATGCCGATGATTCGGGCGCGGTTCATCTCCTTGGCGTGCTGCTCTTCGGCCTGGTGGCGGTGGAAGGCGAGTGAGTCGGCGTGGAATTTCTGCATCACCATCTCGTCTTGCGCCATGGCGGTGGTGCGCTGCTTGGCCTGCTCGTTGGCGCGCATGTCCTGCAGGGTGGCGAATGCGGCGCGGTAGTCGCCCCGCGCTTGGTTGTAGGCCAGCACGGCCTCTTGGCGCGACGCCCATTCGGTGGCGATGGGGCTGACCTCTTCGTCGGGCTCTGCGAGGATTTTGGTGGCATCGGCGAGGCGGTTTTCCTTCACGGCCAGCAGCAGGCGGTTGGTTTTGCACTGGTAGATGTTGGGTGCGGCGCCCATGCTGCGGAACGCTTCCTCGGTGGCGGGCATGAGGCGCTTGGCCTGCTCTAGGCTGTCGAGGTGGAGGTAGGCCTCAATGTAGGTGGCATCGGCCACGTTGCGGTAAACATTCTCTATCTGCCTGGCTTTCAGGATGGAATCTGCTGCGCGGAGGGGCTGCAGCGCCGGGGCGTACTGGTGGTATTTCACGAGGAAGGCGGCGTAGTTGAGGTTGTGGAGCAACTGGCGGTCCACGGCCTGCGAATCGAGCATTTGGTAGCCCAAGTTGAAGTATTTCTGCGCCACGACGCTGTCGTCGATGGTGGCATAGACGGGCGCCGCCAGGATGTGGACGCCGTTTTTCTCCTTGGGGCTCACCTGCAGGGAGTCGGCGAGGAAGAGCGCGCGGTTGAGCCAGAGGGCGGCCTCGGCAATTTTGCCGTGCTCGAGCATGAGTGCGGCGCCGCGTGCATAGCTCTGCGGGGCGTAGTTGCGCATGTCGCTCTGCAGCACGGTTTCGCAGGCGAGCCGCAGGTAGTGGGCCAGGCTGTCGTGGTTGCCGCTGACCATCAGCGTGTTGACCTTGCCGTTGTAGGCCTCGCAGAGGGCGCGGCAGAGGCGCGGCGTGTGCTCCACGTGGGCGGCTCGGGCGATGATTTCGTTGCTCAGCGCCTCGATGGAGTCGAAATTGGCGGCGTAGGTGTAGCAGCGCAGCAGTTGATAGAGCCAGCAGCAGTAGTCGGTGCTGTCGGTGCACTTCGCCATTTCGGCCCGCAGCATCTCTTGCACGCCAGGGGCCTGCGCCAAAACGCTGTCGTTGAGCGCCTGAAATCGCTGCTCAAAGCGCTGGCGCTCGCCTCCGCCACAGCCGCAAAGCAGGGTCAGGGCGAGGCACACGGCAAAGAAAATGCACGGGAAAAAGGGTGTGATGCGTGTCTTCATGGCTCTCTTCTGCAAAAAGTTTTCGGCGCCTGTGCCGATTTGATTCCGCACAAAGTTAAGCAAAAATCCGATTTTTCCGCCCCTGAATGCCCAACAAAAACGCATTTTAACAGCGCCTGGTGCTTGAGTTGCACGAAAAAGTGCTTGAGTTGCAAAGGTTTTAACATTATTTAAGTTTCTTGATATCGGGAAATGGCGTGGATTTGCGCAGCAGCGGTGCAACAGAATGGGCGGCAATGTTGCCATTTTGCTACTTTTTTGCTAACTTTGCGGCGAAATTGACCACCAAAGCCCTTTCCCTATGCCCCATTTCCCTATCAGATACATGCTTTCGCTCGCCGCAGCGCTCGTTGCGGCGCTTTCGCTGCACGCGCAAAACGAGGTGATTCAGCGGCTGGACAGCGCCGCCGACCGCGGGACGCTGCTGCAGCACCTGGAGCGCGTGGCCACGGAGCGGTTTGGCAAGGAGGGCGAAGACTCGCTCAAGCGGCAGCATCGGCGCGAGCGCATGGAGCAGGGCGATGCCGCGCTGAGCCGATTCGACAGCCTCATGGCCGCCAATTATTTCAAGAAAAACATCGACACGGCCTACATCATCCGCCCGCCGGAGCGCCTCACCGTGAAACTGCGCGGCAACTTTTCGGGCAGTTCCATGGAGGTGCGCGGCACGCTCAGCGGCGAGGATTTCGACTCGGAAGTGAAGTCGCAGTACCGCGGCACGCTCTCCATTTCGGCGCTCTACCGCGGCATCGGCGCCGGCATTGCCATCAATCCCGCGAAATTCAAGGGCAAAAACCAGGACTACGAGTTCAACCTGAACAGTTACAGCAACCGCTACGGCTTCGACGTCATCTACCAAATGGCGACGACCTGGAGCGGCTGGGCCACGATGGGCGACAAGCGCATCGACGTGCCGGCCGACCTGCTCACGCAGCACGCGCTCAACATCAACGGCTACTACGTGTTCAACTACCGCCGCTTCTCCTACCCCGCCGCCTTCAGCCAGAGCTACATTCAGCGGCGCAGCGCGGGCAGCTGGATGCTCGCCGCCTCGTTTGAGGGCATGAACATCCGCAGCCCCGGCGACGACGACATCGGTCTGCCCAAGACCATTATCCACACGCGCGAATTTGCCGTGGGCGGCGGCTATGGCTACAACCTCGTGGTGCGCAAGCGCTGGCTTTTCCACCTGAGCGCCCTGCCCACCGTCATCTTCTACACCCACGACAAAGTGAAGTCGGACGACGAGCAAAGGCGCATGAAATACCACCTGCCGAGCGTCATCATCACGGGCCGCTACGCCGCTGTCTATAACTGGCCGCGCCACTTTGCCGGCCTGTCCATGGTCTTCAACGCCTCCGTGGCCGGCGATTCCGACCGCCTGGAAATGATTCGCACCAAATGGCGCCTCCGCGTCTTCTACGGCTTCCGCCTGTAGTTTCGACTACACCTATTATATATCCGCCTGTAGCTTCGACTAAACCTATTATATAATAGTGGGCTTTGCGGGAAATTTGCTGGTCTTTTGAGGCACAAAAGAACGCCACGTTTGGGCGAAAGTTGTGTTTTTTTTGCAACTTTCGCCCAAACGTGGCGGGGTTGTTTTTGATTAAAGTATTATACTACAAGCGATTGCAAAAATCCGTATTGCTCAATTTGCAAAGTCGATGGTGCGGACTTCGGCATTGTCCATGCGGGGGATTTCGGCGATGGTTTTGCCTTGGTGCACGGCCTGGATGGCACGGCAGAAGAGGCCGTGGGAAACGGCGAGGACGGTGCGGTCGGACCAGTGGCGCTGCACCAAGCGCAGGAAGTGCTGGGCGCGCAGCAGCATGGTTGGCACGGGCTCGGCGGTGGGCGGAATGTCTATGCGGTGCGTGGCATCGACCACGAGTCCGGTGGCCGTGCCCCAGTCGCGTTCGCGCAGCAGCGTGGTGGTGTGAACGCGGGGCGGATTGGGCTGCGGCAGGTGCTGGCGGATGAGTTCGGCGGTGTCGGTGGCGCGTTTGAGGTCGGACGAGAGGATGATGTCGATGGGTTGGCTGGCAAGGCGCGCGGCGAGGTCAATGGCCTGCTGCTGACCGAGCGGCGTGAGGGTGCCAGGCATGTGCCCTTGCAGCACGTGCTGCAGGTTTTCTTCCGTCTGGCCGTGGCGAACGAGGAGGAGCATGATTTGTTTGTGAGAATAAAGCATTAAAGAAGTTATCGTTCCGCTTCGCTCCACTAGAAGTTAGAGCCGATAGCAAGGCGTGCTGCGGAAATAGAAAAGGGAGGTAGGAGGCGAGTCCTATCTCCCTTTTGTCTGTTCGGTTGCCTTGTCGCTACGCGTTTTTGAGTTTCACGACTTGCGTCTTGGGGTCGATGTCGAGCTTGGGGTTTTGCCCGCGCCAGAGGCGTGCGATGACTTTGTCGCGGATGGTTTTCTCGATGGCCTCATTGGTGCGCGAGAGTCCCAGCAGTTGCTGCGTGAGGTGGGTGAGGTCGGCCACGGGAATGGCCACCTGCTGCTCCACGGCGTAGAGCACGGCGTTCTCCACTTCCACGATGGGGATGTCCTCAATGCTGCGTCCCGACTCGGTGCGGAAGGTGTGGTAGTTGTTCTTCTCCTCGGCGTCGGTCCAGAAGAAGGGATTGCTCGCGTCGGGCTGGCTCTTGTCGATGACTGCCGGCGCGTAGTTGTCGAGGATGAGCGCCTTGAGCGCATCGGTGGAGCGCATCTGCAGGCTTTCGGCCACGCGCTTGGCCAGGAGGTTGAGCGTGATGGGCTGTTCGGCCTCAATGACCGCCGCCACGCGCTTGGCCAGGCTGTCGATGTTGTTGCGCACGTCGTCGATGCTGTACTTCTTCTGCGTCTTCCGCAGCGCCGCCACCTGGTAGGGCCGTTGCAGCGTGCCTTCGCTCACCACGGGTTTCTTGGTGGTTTTCGGCGCGGCAACGGTGGTGGTTGCGGGCTTTTCCTCCGCCATGGGCTTTGGCACGGGGTTCACTGGCGCAGTGGGCGCGGCGGTGGTGGGATTGGTCTTGGGCTTGTGCTCAGGGTGCTGAATGTAGTCAATGTTCTGCAGAATGCGCTGCATCACTTGCTCGCGGTTGATGAACCAATCGACGGTCCAAACGCGCATGATGTTCCAGCCGAGCATCTTCAGCACGCCCGGCTGACCGATTTCGCGGTCGCGCTCGGTCTTGGTCTCGAAGTAGTTTTTGCCGTCGCAAAGGATGGCGAGCAGGTACTGCTGGTTGTCCTCAGGATTGATGACGGCGAGGTCGATTTTGAAGTTGGAGCGGCCCACGTGGGTGTCCACTTCAAAGCCCTTGGCGCGCAGTTCGGCGGCAATGGCGTCCACGGTGGCGGCAGTGTCGTCGGTGCTTGCCGAAGCCTGCTGCTCGATGGTGGCGTTGCGGCCGCTCTTGGCGAACTCCAAGAATGCCTTGAGCCCCTTCACGCCCTCGGCGTTGGTGCGCTTCAGGTCGATTTGCTCGGGGCGGAGCGATGAGAAAATCATCATTTCGTAGCAGGAGCGCGACACCGCCACATTGAGGCGCCGCTCGCCGCCCGTGGTGTTGAGCGGTCCGAAGTTCATCGACACCTTGCCGTCCTTGTCGGGGCCGTAGCCCACGCTGAAAAGGATGACGTCGCGCTCGTCGCCCTGCACGTTCTCTAGGTTTTTCACGAAGATGGGCTCTTCGCCGTCGTAGGCCAGCTTCTCCAGTTCGGGATGCTCCGCCAGTTCCTTCACCAGCAGGTCTTCGATGAGGTCTTGCTGCACTTTGCTGAAGGAGACGATGCCGATGCTGCGCTTCGACAGTTCGGGGTCGGACAGGCGGCGGATGACTTCCTTGACAATGGCCTCGGCCTCCACGCGGTTGCAGCGGGTCTTGCCCATGTCGTACACGCCATCGACTGGCACGAACGTCACTTTCGACGCGCGGTCGTCAACGCTGGGGAAGGTGTAGAGGCGG